>Ga0208414_1000045_pt1 | contig 144811 bp, 147 predicted proteins | sample AntAceMetag02UKE_FD_184770 | JGI IMG/M metagenome (GOLD analysis project Ga0208414, IMG submission 184770) | Saline lake microbial communities from Ace Lake, Antarctica - Antarctic Ace Lake Metagenome 02UKE (SPAdes) (version 2) | ecosystem: Environmental > Aquatic > Non-marine Saline and... | reverse complement strand
CTCTTCAAAGATGCATCATAAGTTGCCTTAGCATTATCATATGTATCTTTCACCTTCTGCTCACCACCTCGATATTCACCAAGCTTCTTACGTCGCTCAAGAAGCTGGTTTGCACGTTCATCTGCACGAACTTTCCCACCAGCAAATCCACCAGCCGCTCCACCAAAGCTTGCACCCGCCACAGCTCTTCCTCCCCCCTCAACTCTCCGAGCAAGGGCTCCTGCAACACCATCTTTTGAGGCAAGATTTTGAGTTAGTCTGTTATTAGCTACAAGAGATCCAAGGGCTCCAGCTGAATTCCGACCAACAACACCACTTACTCTTCCTGCTACTCGTCCAGAAGCCCTTCCTGCACCTTGCGCCGGCTTAAGACCGTATTTAATCATCTTAGTCTTAGTATCTGCAGTAGCAGTTGCCCAAGAAGCACTTGAGAGCCCAACCTTACGTGATCCCCAGAAAGCGAAGAAGAGTGCCGCCATCACAATTGAGTAATTAATGAGCAATAACGCTACTCCAGTAACAACATTTAAAGATTCAGCAAGAACCTGCTCTGTCGAAACCTCCGTCCCCCATACTTGTCCGAGCACACCATAAAGTCCGGAGAAGGTTGCTCCCGCACCAAGGAGAGAACCCTCAATTCCTTCAGCAAGGATAAGGGCCAGATACAGACCGATCAACAATACAGGAAGTGAAATTGAGTTAGAGACCAAGGCATTAAGCCATTTAGTCCAGAAGCTTTTCATTCCAGGAATAATTGCCGCTACAAAAGCGATCGGTGACAATATCATCAAAAATATGAAACTAATCAATCTTAAGATTAAGGTGGCTGCAGTGAAGAGAAGTCCCAGTCCTGTGATAAGGAAGAGGGGAGTTGCAAATAAAACCATAATGAACTGAAGAGAGTTCGAAGCGAAATCATCTCCAATCTGAGCCATTTGCTTCGGCAAACTAGCATCACTAAAGGTAGTAAGCTTAAGATGTGAAACGAGACTTACTCCAATCGACTTTCTGACTCCCGAATCCTCATCATACGTGATTGCATTATAGATAGAAATCGAAGCAGCGTTCGAGAGGTCAATAAATGTCTTCGTGAAGAGAAGACTGAAATTCATCAAAAGTGCAACAACAACAATTCCTCCAAGAAGTCGTTTATCTCCAAATCCGTTACCTCTAAGAATCGTCTTAATCGCAACGAAGAGAATCAAGAAGATAAAGATAAGATTCGCTAAGTTCTTGAAGAGAGTCCACGCCTTGGCAATCGACTCCCCAGACGGACTATCTGATCCAATAATCTCTCCAAGATTCCCAACCGTCTGAGTAAGAGAAACCTCAAAGATCGTTCCTGCAGCTCCAATAATAATATGGTTAATCCATGTAATAATAATTGCTAACCCTGCAAGGACGTATCCGAGGGCGTCCTGAGCAGTACTTTTCACCTTGGCGCCAAGGTTGTCAAAGAAATCATCTGCTTTTTCTTTTAGAGCAGCGCCTTCTCTACCCATAATAGTATCTTCTATTTTATCTACTAGACCAAACGAAGTAATATTCGCATCAGAATCGTATTCTTGCTCAAAGACAAGAATAATCTCATCTGACGTAGCTGCGAAACCACTGGTAAGAAATCTGGGCACTGTGGTCAGGATTTTCCCCGCTTTTTGCCAAGCACTTAATGTTACCTTTGCTTTGTAAGTAATCTTAGTTACCTCATTATCGCCTGCACAACTAACTTTAAAAGAAGTGACCCTCGGCTTATTTATATCATTCGGCCAAGAAGGAAGAACCTTGGGTATTTCTTCATTAATTTTATAAGAACCGTTGAATTGATTTACACTATTTCCTGAATCAGTCTGTGGATAACCACCTCCTTCGATAGTCTTCCCACATTGATTCGATTTTGCTGCACTTGCTTCACCAGGGAACACCCCAACACTCGTCAAAATCACCAAAAAACTCAGCAGCGTAAAAATAGCTTTTTTGAAGGCATTCATTACTTCTAGTATACAGCTCATTGAGAGGTTTGTCTGGTCTTAGCTGTGTATTTCTTTTCTGAAGCCGGAAGAAGAAAACACCCCATAAAAGGGTGTTTTCTTCTGCTCAATTACCCCTAGTTTCCTCCGCTTCGAACATCAACCTCTGTTGTGATTCCGTTTGGATTCTGGATTGAAGGCTGTCCATTTTGGACATTTCTCCCGTCAACACTCACATTAACAAACCGATCAGCCCCACCAGGAAGAATTTCATCAAGAGCGATCCTAACAAGTGCATCCACCAAAGATGAGACGACTTCGTCGAACTCTCTAGCCAGAACCAATCGATCCTCATCAAGTCCAAGGCGCTTTTCGATCTGAGACTGAATAATCCTACCAGGAGTCTGGATATTCCCATCCTCGTCCTCCGTCGATTGAACTCCCTGATTCACGCCAGTCTCAAACTGCTTAACAGCAACTTTTGACTGTTGCCTTACCGCAACTTGTCTCTGCGCTGCATTGTATGCACCGAGCGAGTTGTTCTGGGGATTTCCTGCAAGAAGGAATCCTATGAATCCAGCGCTACTTACGGTCTGTTGGTCTCCAGCATAGTAACTGTTAATATCTCCTCCTCCTCCCGTAGAACCAATTCCAGGATATTGATTAGTTCTAGCAGCATATGATCCCCCACCATAACTTCCAAATCCACCTCCTGTCCCTGCAAATGCTCCACCATTAAGGAATGTCTCAAGACCACACTGATTCTGTCTTCCATATCCACCTGTCGATGACGAAGAGGAGCCTCCACGAAACCTATTGAATCGGTCACGCTGATTAGCTCGGTCCGTAAGGAGTCCCAACTGGATATTAACCTGGAATTGCTCACACATGTAGCCTGGAAGCGTAAGATTATCCATAAATACTGCCAGCTCTCGATCTGCAAGATTCTTGAAAAACTGATCGAAGTTATCAATGAAGACAGGATTTCCTTCAAATCCACTATTAATCCAGGCAATCGTTGCATCTGAGATATATTCGATGAGGGAATTGACGAGGCAGTATCCAATCGAATCAAGACTTGGAAGGATCGGAATACCCCACAAAGGAATACCAACTTCTTTTGAAGTTTGGGCGATGTTGTTTGCGGCGGTATCGGTCGTGCTATTTTGAGTCACCCTATCAGACGTTGGTACCGAAAAGAAAGAAGCAGCCAGTGCAGTCGTACCCCTTGCAATAAGTGATGTAACTCCTATCGATATAGCGTTCGCAAGTGTCTGTCCCACAAGACATGTTCCAGCCCCTCCGCCGAGACCTCTCCCCGCACTTGAAGAAGATACAGACTGGGGTGAAGTAACTCTTTGAGTCTGGGTTCTTGACCCATCCGCGTTAGTGGTGACCGTCGTGAATGTCTGACCTGACTGAACAGTCCCTCTTGTAGTGGTCACGGTTGGACGCCCCTGCTCATCAACACTTCTTTCTGCAAACTGCGGTTCGTTAAGAGACCCATTCACTTGAGCATACAGCATGTTCTGCCCAATCGTGAGACTCGCAGCAAAAACAACCATAAGGAGTACGATGTTTATTTTTTTGAAAAACATTAGAATTGATTCCATAAGATTCCAGGCTCATTATCATTAAATACTATACCATTATTACGGAAAAAGGGAGGGAAAAGTGTGATCAACGTTTCGATATCAACTCTCAAAACATCATATTGTTGTAAAGAAAATATTGCCTTAGCAGGGTCGAGGTCATATTCTTCAACGCTGTACAGATTTGCTCCAAGATTAGCGTAGGTATTTGCGAGAAGCACATGATTATCCAACAGCTGCGTGGGAACGGTCATCTCTCCGAGTGCTCGAGCGTGATTTCGATAAATAGTACTTACAAAAGTTTCTCTCCCCGTGACTGAGCCATCCGCATCAACCAGGTTTTCGAGAAGGGTGATTTGGGCTTGAGCGAAGGTGTTCGCATACTTCTTAATAGCAACAAGATCGCCTAAGGGAGTCGTTTTGAAACTTGATGCGATAAAGAACTCTTGAAATACAACTCCCGCTAAAGCTTTTTCTGCAAGATCCACAATCTGTTCCGCCTGTTCAGGACCACTTGATTTCCCCTCTTTTCCATCCACATACGTCGTGAAAAGTCCCTGTGAGAGTTGATCCGAGAGATTTCCTGGTTGAGGACCTGATTCACGTTGGGCAAGTAAAAAATCTGCAGTTGAACCGGAAATAATAAAGTCCGCTGGTCCCGCAACAAGAGGGTTTCGATTTTTCTTTACTTCAACCCCATCGATCGTTCCGTCTCCGTCAGTATCACTATCTTCGGGATTAGTCCTCCAAAGTTCTTCTTCCCAGTCGAGCAGTCCGTCCCCATCCTTGTCTCCATTTCTTCGAATGAAGAATTCATCGTCGGATCCAAGTATGAACCCTCGCTCAAGCTGAGGATCGATCGGCTCAAGATCAACAACGAGTTGTTCTTCTTTTTGAGTAAAAAGATCAGGAAGACCTTGCAAATATGGGTATGTTACAGTGGCGAGTACAGCAACAAAAATAGCTCCTCCAAAAACTTTAACTTTTTTTGTTGGGTTCTGCATAGTAGTTCAAGTATACCACGCTCCTTCAAACTGCACGATCGGTCGTCCCCAGGATAATATACGATATAATGTATGATAGAATAATCAGTATGAAACGATTCGCATTAACCATGTTTTTTACTTTTGGAATACTCTCTACTTTTCCTTACCTGCAAGCTCAGGCTTCTCCTCTTATCTTAACTCAAGACCTCCAGCCTGGGGATTTCAGTACTCAGGTCGTTGATCTTCAGAATTTCCTCTATAGTGATCCAGACACGCGAGTTGCACCAATAGAGGTAGGAAGGCTGGGTACTCAAACCATTAATGGATTAGCTCGCTTCCAGAACAAATACCAACAAACAATTCTATTACCTTTTAATCGACTCGCTACTGGATCAGCTGAGGTAATGACACGATTCAAGATTGCCGTAATTGGAATTAAAGCTGATCCTCAATCGCTCAAGGATTCAGGAGTCAGATCAGAATTCAAGATACTTCTTTCTCAAACAATCAATAAGCTCGACGAAGAAATCTCGAAACGAAACAATCCTAATCTCCAGTCTGACGTGACAGTACAGGATGGAATGCTTTATTTTCGTGGAAGAACAGTACCGAATGATGTTGCTGTAGGAAAGCCTGGTCGATATGAGGTTTCAGATACTGAGGGATTCTTCGTGGATACTGCAGGTAACCAATATCACTACGAACTTCCGGCGACTACTTTGCAACCTATTGATAATCCAAAGACGTTCGATGATCTGTACCAAAACTATGATTATCTCCAAGGACTCCAAGGTGAAATTATCTATACTCTTCTTGAGCCTGGTGCAGAGCCTCAAACAGTTATAGCTGGTGATGGTGGTGTTTCCCTCAAAAAAAAAGTATCGAGCAATAACCAATCCTCAACTGGAGTAAGTCAAAGTCTTTTTAATCCTACTACTGGGGTAGTCACCGCAACCCCAGCAACCGTCCAGAACAGCTCAGTAAATGGAACCTCACTGATTCCTCTTGTTCTTTCTTCTGAAAGGTACAGCCATAGTGTGAGCACAAACACACAAGTTCATGTTTTCGGAAGGAACTTCGCACCAGGAATCCAAGGATTGATCTACCAGGGTAGCCAGACTTACCAAGTTCCGGTAACGATCACTTCTGATTCTGAAATGCACATGACCCTTCCAGAAAACCTCAAGACAGGACGAGCTGTAGTGAGTATCGTAGGCCAGCCGCATTCAGCGATTGAGATTTTTGTTTATCAAGAAGATTGCTCAACAGACAAGTGTACTGAAGTAAGAATTCAAAAAACAAGACCAGACTGGAATGAGATTATTTTTGACGAAGAAGTAACCCTTACAGGAGAAGGCTTCAGTCGTTATAACAACACGATCGAAACTGCAGTAGGAATTTATCACGGAATAGAATCACGGAATGGTACGACACTTACTTTTACTCCTCAATATCCTTTCACAGTCGGTCTTGATGGAGGAACAACAGGAAGCACTCTCCCAATTATCATGAGAGTCCTTAATAATAATGGACTCAGTAACACCTACGAGGCCGAAGCATCGCTAGACGTAATGGTTTCGTTTCGGGCCCAGACAAAAAGAGGAGATACAGAGGATGGGGAACAAGCGAAGAACGATTTAATTATTGAATACTTTACCGAATATGGACAGCAAGTAGAGTTCATTAACCATGAAGGACTTGTAACGGCTGTGAGATCAGCACTTTCGACGATAGGGTATCAGCAAGTCAAGAATAATTCAGGAAATAGTGTTGTTCTCGGAGAATCTGCAGGAAAAGAAGAGCCGAGCTTCTTTGCATTCTTTAATGATATATTTTCAACACAAGAGAATGAACAAGAGTCCTTCCTTGAGAGAATTGGTTTTGTAAAAAAAGCCAAGGCATCTACATTCCCGTATGGTGGGAGAATCACAGCAAGCTACCCATGTACTTGTAGCGCGAATTGGGTAACGGTTGTTCTTGATCCAAGAGGATTTACTCATAGCCTTGTTGTACAACCTGGATATACACGAATCTTCGCACACTTCAATATCTATACTCCTGGAGTTGGAGTGGTTGGTTCATTCACCCCAACCACAGGAACTTGCTGGATGTACGTTGGAGTTGGGTGCTCACCTATTCCAACGACAGGAGTCATGGATCTTTTCCCAGGAACAGGAACGACCCCTATTTAAGATAGCTTGAGACAAAGAGATCTCATGCTTCGAGAGAACGTTAGAAAACTAAAACCACACATTATTTTGTGTGGTTTTTTAGTTCTGTGAGAAGCTTTCTCCAGACGTTAACGGAGAGCTGTTCTGCACGAATAGTTTCGAGAAGAGATAATTCCTCGAAGACCTTCTTGAGTAAATCTTTGGAATAATCTTGAGAAAGATTCTTGATAAGGACTTTTCTTTTCTGGGAGAATCCAAGTTTAATAATTCTGAAGAATTCCTCTGCGGTGAAAGGTGCTTTTGCAAAGAATGTATTTGAAATGTGGGAGATATGAAGAATTGCAGAATCCACCTTAGGAACAGGATCAAAATGCTTTGCTTCAATCTTCCTTATGAAATGAGGTTCTCCGTACGCTTTTACGCTGAGGGATAGAATTGATTCTTTTCCTGATGTAGCAATTCGCTCGGCAACTTCTTTTTGGACCACGAGTGTAATACTCTTTGGTCTATGTTTTGCTTCGAGAAAATGTCTAATGAGAAGCCCTGTAATATAGTAAGGAATATTGGCTACAATCCGGTATGATTGTTCTCTCCCAAAAAAGTCACTTGGGTCAACATCAAGAGCATCACCTTCTGAGAGGGTGTATTGATCATTTTCAATTTCTTTTTTGAACTTTTGCTTAAGGAGTGGAATTACTCGCGAATCTTTCTCTACTCCGTAGACCCTTGCACCTTTATCCAAAAGCACACGAGTCAGGTCACCCTCACCTGGTCCAACCTCGAGGACGAGATCACCCTCGATGACAGGAGCACTCTCTGTAATATCATTCAGAATTTTTGTATCTCGGAGAAAATTTTGTCCGAGAGATTTTTTGGCTTTAAGTCCCATAGTATATTTTAACTAGAAATCAATAAAAATACTCGCTGCGCTTGATGGCTTTTCGTCATCACTCCGTTCTGGATATTCCAGAATCTCATCATCAATATCGAGCAAGAAACTCGAAGGAATATTCACCTTAGTTTTCCCGAAGACCGTTCGCATGGTTGCGTATGAAAGGAATAATTTGTGCGCAGCTCGAGTAAGTGCAACATAGAAAAGCCTTCGTTCTTCTTCCTCATCTTCGGTTCCGTCAGCTCCCATTCGTTCATAGGGGAAGAGCCCTTCTTCAAGTCCCGTAATAAATACCGTATCGAATTCGAGTCCTTTCGCTGCGTGAATCGTCATGAGTTTTACTCCGTGCTTTGGTTTACTTAATTCATCCTGATCACTAGCAAGTGCTGCATCTTCGAGAAGCTTATCAATTGCCTCATCACGATCAAGCTCATCGTACTTCGCGCACACAGCAATCAGCTCGAAGATGTTCGCTATTCGTTCGTCAGCATCTACTTCCTTATGAAGACTATCAAGAAGTCCAGATTTCTCAGCTAAAAACTTCATTGATTCTTTGAGGGGATTTTCTTTGAGAAACTCTCGAGCTTCCTCCATCAGCTTGAAGAAAGATTCAGTTCCACTTTTGGCTTTTCCTTTCAAAAGATCGCGATTTCCATCAACAATATGACCCAGAGCAACCTTCCCGATTCCACGTTTTGGAGTACTGAGTGCTCGCTCAAGACTGATCGTGTCATCTGGATTCACAACAAACTTAAGATACGCTAGCAGATCTCGGACTTCACGACGATCGAAGAACCTTGTTCCGAGTACTTGATAGTCAACGCCTTTCCGAAGCATTGCCTCTTCAAGAGCTCTGGATTGGAAATTAGCCCGGTAGAGGAGTGCAATCTGGTTGAGATCTTCCCCCGAAGCTTCGAGGTCAACAATGGTATCAGCAATCCACAAGGCTTCTTCTTGCTCATTATATGATTGGTGAACCACAAGCTTATTTCCTTCATCATTAGTGGTGAAGGAAACCTTTTCTTTACGATTCTTGTTTTTCTTAATGACATCGTTAGCGGCTCGGAGGATATTTTGAGTTGAGCGATAGTTTTGTTCCAGAAGAATCAAAACTGCTTCTGGGTATTGTTGCTCAAAGTGAAGAAGATGCTCAATATGTGCTCCTCGCCAACTATAGATATTCTGGTCAATATCCCCCACAACACAGAGATTCGACCGTTCTCCTGCAAGAAGCCTTCCAATTTCATGCTGAACACCGTTCGTATCCTGATATTCATCAATATGAATGTATTTCCACACATCTTGGTAGTGCTTCCTGAGAACTTTATCGTTTTTAAGGAGCTCTTTGGTTACCAAAAGGAGGTCATCAAAATCAAATGCTTTATCATGGCGACAGAGTTGTTCATAGTTTTTCCACACTTTTTGCACAATTTCTTCGAAATAGTCACCTCCATCTTGATCTATAAGCATAGAAAGGGTCGTTCCTTGTCCTTTGTGGGTTGAGATCTGATGCAGAAGCTTCCCTGGATCGAACTGTTTAGGATCTAGATTGGCCTGAATTATGGCTTTTTTGATGCGACTTTTGGTCTCAGATCGGTCAAGAATAGTAAAATACTTAGGAATACCAAGGTTCTCGTGCTGTTCTCGCAAAATGTGCACGCAGAGACTGTGAAACGTACTCACAAAAGGCTTGCCTACACCAGAAGGTGCATATGAAGCAGGAGTATTCTCTCCCAATAAAGCAAAGACTCGCTCTCGCATCTCTTTTGCAGCTTTGTTCGTAAAGGTAATCGCCAAAATAGAATGAGGAGTAGCCCCCTGGGTGATAAGCTCCTTGATTCGATGAGTAATAGTTTTGGTCTTTCCAGAACCAGCACCTGCCAAAACCATCACTGGCCCCTCAAGTGTGTTGACGACCTGCTGCTGTTTTTCATTAAGTGTATCTTTCACACCCACTAGTTTATCACATTTCCTAAAAAAGTAATACCACAAATCAACTTCTGTGTCTATAGGCTTTTTCCTCTCGTCTGATACCATTAAGGGAACGAAAGAGATACGAAAAACCGACTTTTTACATTTGGCTTATTCCAAAAACAACACAAGATCCTGATCCATTTTCCCCAGGGAATCATCAGAACCATACTACACAAACACACCGAAATCAGACTGGTGCGATTCTTCTCTTTATTCCTATCTTGAGTGTTGGACTTCTCCTCTATGCTCTCCTCAACAGTTCAAGCGCCGACATAGTTGCCGCCCAAGGGATGCCGCGTCAAGAAATAGCCCTTCTTTCCCCAGCACTCCATAGTGACCCGAATCCTTCACGAGGAGGATCAGACATATCAATTCAAGACTCAATGAGACTTGTTGCTGCTAACCGTTCTGGTGATCAGATTTTTATTCCTAAAACCGATCAGATTAGCGTCTACACCGTTCGTGAGGGAGATAGCCTTTCTCATATTGCTGACACATTCGAGGTATCGATGAATACGATTCGTTGGGCTAATGATCTTGGATCAGGGAGCACCATCTCCCCAGGAGACCAACTCGTGATTCTTCCCGTATCAGGAATCAAACACACCGTAAGAAAGGGTGATACTTTTTCAAGTCTTGCAAAAAAATACCAATCAGACACTGTTGAGATTGCACTCTTCAACGGTCTTAGTGAAGAAAGTCTCACCATAGGAAGTGAAGTAATTATACCGAACGGAGAGCTCCATAACGAAGTGAAGGCTCCAGCGAGGAGAAGTTCAAAATCTTCCCCATCAGTAACCACTAATGGATACTTTGCCCACCCTGCACCAGGAACAACGCGAACTCAAGGAATTCATGGAAGGAATGCTATCGACTTCGGGGCTTCAATTGGAACTCCCGCCTATGCAGCAGCTTCAGGAACAGTCATTATTAGTAAAGCAGGAGGTTGGAATGGGGGATATGGTTCATATATCGTAATTAAGCATGAGAATGGAACACAGACGCTTTATGCACACCTCAGTGCTAACAACGTCTCTACTGGAAACTGGGTGACCAAGGGGACGCGAATTGGAAGTATCGGTAACACTGGTAAGTCAACCGGCCCACACCTTCACTTTGAAGTTCGTGGAGGAAAGAATCCTTTCTAGAGCCTACGTGAGTATTTTTATATTTTATCTTTATTTTTTCCTATATTGTAGAGCCTCAAGAAGGCTCTTTTTTGTTATTTCCCTCTCTCCATCTAGATCACTAACGGTTCGTGCAACTCTGAGTGTGGCGTAATACCCCCGAGCCGACATTGATGTTTTCTGAGCAAAATCTTCAAGAACTTTGATAATTTCTTCTGGAATCTTCCAATAATTTATAATATCTTCCGAGGTTACGTTGCTGTTAAGGAGACCTTTCTTCGAAAACCTATTTCTTCTCTCTTGACGTTCACGAGCTCGAGCCACACTTTCTAATGCAACTTTCTGCTCCTCCTGCTCTTCCAATTTGTGTGAAACCAACAGTTGATCGTAGTCAACCTCCTCAACAGGAACCCATAATTCGATTCTATCTATAATTGGGCCAGAAAGTTTCTTTGTATATCGGTCAATATTTGCTTGAGTACAAACACATTCTTTTTGTGTGTGGAACCTGTATCCGCAGGGGCAAGGATTATACGCAATAATACACATACAATCTGTTGGATATTTCACACACTCCCTACTTCGAGCAATAGTAATAGTCTTTTCCTCAAGAGGCTCACGAAGACCTTCAATAGACTGACTCCCAAACTCTGGGAATTCATCGAGGAATAAAATTCCGTTGTGAGCTCGAGCGATCTCTCCTGGCCTGACTGGATTTCCTCCACCAAGGAGTGCTGTGGTAGAAATATTATGATGTGGCGCACGGAAGACCGGTCTCATACTCAGGTCAGGTGACTCCTCGGTTATTGATTCCATTACGGCTTTTTGGAGTCTTTCAGTGTCTCTCAAGGGAGGAAGAAGAGACTGACATGTCTTCGCAAGGAGGGTCTTTCCTGTTCCTGGAGATCCATAAAGTGCAAGATTATGTCTTCCGGCAGCAGCAACAAGTAGGGCTCTTTTTGCGAAATAGTTCCCTTTGATTGAGGTGAGGTAAAATGGCGAATCCTGATCCTCCCCAGAGATATCATGTTTCTTCTTACTCAGAGGCTTGAGTAATTCTTTTTCTTCCAAATGATCAATAAGCTCGGGGAGAGTCGAGACACAAAAAACCTTAATATTATGAGCAAGAAAAAAGCCCTCCTCTTTATTATCTTTGGGAATATAGATTTCTTCGTAGCCGTTATTCTTGGCAGCAATAAGAAGAGGAATAATCCCGTTCACACGCTGAATTTCACCACTGAGTGCAAGCTCGCCGATAAAAATTTTTTTCTCTGCATCAAACAATACCTCACCAATAGCGCTCAGATAGCTTAATGCAATAGGAAGATCAAAAAGTGACCCCTGCTTCTTTATCTCGGCAGGGGCAAGCGAGATGACAACCTTCTGATTCTTATGTTTAGGGGAAGTAAAACCCGTGTGCTTAAGTGCCGTAGATATACGGTCCTTAGCCTCATCAATTGATCGGTCAGCCATTCCGATAATCTTAAAGTTATGAAGACCATTCGCAACGTCGGCTTCGACCTGGACAATCTTCCCTTGAAGCTGATAATTCTGAACACTGTAGATTCGTGAGAGTTTCATGTAGGAAAATATACCGATAGGTAATGAATTCGACATTACAAAAAAATAACGCATAGAAAACTGATCTCGTCAGGAAGTGAATTTTTGAGGAGGATGGTATAATATAAAATATAAATAAGCTTTATGGAAAACACCCTCAACACAAAACAAAAGATTACTCAAAAATTAACAGCTGGAACTGTTTCTGCGACTTTTGGGATTGTTCTTATTCTCGCATCCGTACTCTTCGCGGGCTGGTATGTCTACGGAAAGTATCGCGACGAAGGAGTGATTAGACCACTCTTCGGAGAAAAAGCACCGCTCGTCGTACGGGAAGTAATCTACGAGGATCTACGGGAAGAAGAAGTGATAGTAAACATGGTCGAGGAGTAGGAAGGACTACTCGTCGTGAAAATTGTAAAAAAGCCCGCCCCTTAAAGGTCGGGCTTTTGCTTGGTGTGAGAATTTACTTAAGTTTGCGAAGAATATCCCTGTAGAATCCAGAAGGAAACGCTCTTCTACGCACCTCCTCCCCACAAGCTTGTCGAGTACTTGGAACGCAAGAAACGTGAATATTCTAAGCGAGTCGATCTCCAAAAAGTGAAGATTGAACGCATTCTTCCAGACTTCACTTCTCTTCAGAGCTTACATTCCAAGAAGAAGCCAACTGTATTGTTCTTGAGGGTGAAAAAGAAATACGTGAGGCATACGAAGACACACTGAGCGCTGATGGACTCATCCTTGCCTATGCGAACGTTGAGACAGTCCATAAGTCTCTACCCGACTCTTTTCCAGAATACTATAAAAGACGAGATGAGAGTAAAATTCATATTAAGAGTATTTTACAGACAGTGAGCTTTCTCGAGAGCGAGCCTCCAAAAGTAGTGAAGAAATGAGAACCGTGAAATTTCTCCCGAAAGAGTCGCTGCCTTTTAGTCCAGAAGTAAACTTTTATAACAATAAGATGCTTTTTGTTTCATGGGAAGAAAAGATTGCTGTAATTATCGAATCTAAAGAGGTCGCAGATTTCCATAAAATGACCTTTAATCTAGTTTGGGATAATTTGAAGTAAAAGAGGTTTTTTGTTTGCAATTCCTCTCAAAAAAAGTAAACTAAGGCTTTATTATTCTTAAGACACTTGACATGGCAAACTATAAGATTACAAAGGAAGAGAAGCTAGAAAAGTCTCAGATCAAACTCACGGTTGAGCTTACTGATGAGACAGTCGCTCATTACGAAGAGAAGGCACTCACAGATGTTGGAAAAGATGTCAAGATGGACGGATTCCGAGAAGGAAAAGTTCCGACAGCGATGCTCAAAGAAAAGGTAGGTGAACTTGCAATCAAAGAACAGGCGACTCGCTACGCAATTCAGGATGTTCTTTTCCCAATCATTCAGGAGAAAGATATCAAACCAATTATTGAACCAGCAATCACCATTAATAAACTTGCGATTGGAGCTCCCGTTGAATTCACCGTAATCCTTACGGTCGTTCCCGAAGTGAATCTTGCTGATTACAAAAAAATTGCCACCTCAGTCAAAACAGAAAAGTCTGAAGAAGTTACTGATGAAGAACTCGAAGGACATATCGAACGAATTCGAACAAACTACGCACAGAATGATCGACAACTCCATGATCACAAAGAAGGGGAAGACTGTAAGGAATGCAAAGAAAAACCAGAACTTCCAGAATTGACCGACGAGTTCGTAACAAAACTTGGAGATTTCAAAGATGTTGAAGATTTCAAAGCAAAGCTTCGAAAAAGCATGGGTGAAGAGAAAGAGATGCAAACAAGACACAAAAGACGAGAAGTGATTATTTCTGAAGTGATTGAAAAATCAGAAATTGAGCTTCCAGAGGTTTTGATTGAACAAGAACTCGGAGCCATGCTCGCTCAACTTGAACAAGATGTTTCGCGAATGGGAATTAAAAATCTTGAAGATTACTACACAGCAATCAACAAGACTGCTGAAGAAATCAAAAAAGAATGGATGCCTGATGCAGAGAAGCGAGCGAAGATGAACTCAATCCTTCCAGCGATTGCAAAGGAGGAGAAGATTGTTCCGAGCGAAGAAGAAGTCACGAAGCAAATTGAAACTATCAAAGAAACACACCTCAAAGGACAAGAAGTTGATGACTTCAAACTCAAAGTCTATGTAGAAGGAGTAATGGTTAATGAACTCGTTCTCAAGTATCTTGAAGAAGTAAAATAAAATATAAAGAAAAAACAGCATTCGATATGAGTGCTGTTTTTTTTGTTTCCTTATTTTTCAAAAAGGACTTCTTGGATAAAAAATAAACCAAACACTCAAATATCACGATTATTTTCTAAACTCCCACACCCCGATAATTGCTGCGGTTTCGGCACGCAAAACCTTCTCACCTAATGAAACTTTTGTTACAGGAAATTTCTCAAAAATTGCTTGATCATACTCCGACCACCCTCCTTCAGGCCCGATGAAAAGTGCGGTATGTACATCGTTTTTCTTCTCAAAATTCTCAAGAGCGACTCCTTCGAATTCACAGACTACTATGTTTTGATTTCTTTTTTGCGCCCGCTTGAGGGCCTCTTCGAGGGTTAGAACCTCTTCGATATTGGGAGGTTTGACTCCTCCGCTCTGCTCGGTTGCTTCGATGACAATCTTACTGAGACGATCGTAATTAAGTATCTTGTGCTGTGTTCTCGAACTCAGTACAGGGACAATCTCTGCGACTCCAATTTCGGTGACTTTTTGGGTCACGAGCTCAAAGTTATCCTTCTTAATAACGGACATGTGGAGTGAAACTGATGGTTCAGTGATGTCCTTTTTTGTAATCTGAGTGATCTTCCATGTGGATATCTTCTTTGTGAGTTCAATAAGTTTCACAGAGTAAGCAACCCCTTGTTGAGTAAAAAGTTCTGCAACATCCCCCGGAGTGAACCGCAGAACACTGCGCCACTGATGAATGAGATCTTGGTCGAGAATAGTGAGGTCGGGAGTACCTTCGGTTTCTTCTGGTGTTTTTTTTAGGTAAAAGCGATGAATTCTCATGTCCGCATTATATCAGATATAGATAACATTTTAATAACAAAATAATAAACTGAAAATAACATTAATAACTTTTCCTTGTGGAACATGTATAAATACTTGTGTAACACGCCTTCTAGCCCTATTTCGATAGTTTCTTTTTTGTTACACGAGGTTTTACTCCGAGACGGTCGATAAAGACATGGGGGAAACTCCTTACCGTCAGAGGCATGTCTCTGAGTAAGACTGTCTTTTATAAAAAATATATGTCCTTCAAACTACCCAAAAATTATGACATAAAAATCGCCCAAATCCCTTGCGTGAAGACATGAACATCTATACTATAATCACGTTACTCTTTAAATAAATTTCGTATGATTATTCCAACCGTTATTGATAAAAGTCAGTTCGGAGAACGTGCGTATGACATCTTCTCGCGACTCCTCAAAGACCATATTATTTTTCTTTCTGGTCATGTTGATGATCACATGGCGAGTATCATCACTGCTCAACTTCTCTTTCTTCAAGCCCAAGACCCGAAGAAAGATGTCCAAATCTATGTGAACTCTCCAGGAGGATCTGTCACTTCTGGACTTGCTATTATCGATACAATGAACCACATCAAAAATGATGTTTCGACGGTCTGTGTCGGAATTGCAGCTTCCATGGGAGCGATGATTCTTTCGTCAGGAACCAAAGGAAAAAGGTTTGCTCTTCCTAACGCAGAAGTCATGATTCACCAACCATTAGGAGGTGCTCAAGGACAAGCAAGCGATATCGAGATCACCGCAAGGCACATCATTCTTACTCGAGATCGGATGAACAAAATGCTCGCAAAAAACACAGGGAAAGCACTCAAGGTGATTGAAAAAGATGTTGATCGAGACAACTTCATGCTTGCTGAAGAAGCGAAGAAGTACGGACTCATCGACAAAGTTCTTTCGTAATTTATAAAACGAAACGTGACCTTCGCGTCACATTAAAGAAATTATATGTCACAACTTATTATTGTTCTTGTTGTTGCGATTGCAGCCGGAATGACCGGAACTGCTCTTGGTTGGTTTCTCAGATTCATTACCGCGCTTGGGCGGAAAGGTTCTGCCGAACTCGAGATCAAAGAGATGATCATCTCTGCTCGAGAAGAAGTTGAGAAGATTCTTCAAGAATCCAAAACCATTACTGAGACTCGTGAACAACAAAGTAAAGAAGAAATTAGAAAAGAAGAAGATCGTCTTGAGAAAAACGAGGATCGGCTCGTTCAGAAAGAATCGCTTCTTGATCAAAGACAAACCGACCTCGATTCCGAAAAAGCAATTTTGAAAAAAGAAGGGAAGAACATATTACAGAAAGAAAAAGAACTCCACGAAGTTCTCGAAAAAAGAAAAAGACAACTTGGAGAAGTAACCAATCTTTCTGAAGAGGAGGCAAGAAAAGAGCTCTTCGGTGTTCTTCAAAATCAGTACGCCGAAGATCTCCAAGTTAGAACTCAAAAACTTGAACGTCAGAATAAAGACTCACTCGATGTTCGCGCACGAAATATTCTAGCAACAACAATTCAGAGATTATCAAACCCTGTGAACAATGATGTTTTTTCAACTGTTGTCCACCTCAAGAGTGAAGATATGAAAGGAAAGATTATCGGGAAAGAAGGGAGAAATATCAAAACCTTCGAAAAAGAAACTGGCGTTGAATTAGTTATTGATGATTCTCCAGAGACACTTCTTATCTCATCGTTCGATCCTGTTCGAAGAGAAGTTGCCAAGAAGTCACTCGAGCTCCTTATCGAAGACGGAAGAATCCAACCAGCCAAGATTGAACGAACCATTGCGAAGGTTAAAAAAGAGATCAATGACATCATTAGAACCAAAGGTGAAGAAGCAGCTTATGAAGCAAAGGTCTTCAGTCTTGATCCTAAAGTAATTTTGATCCTAGGACGTCTCCACTTCCGAACGAGCTATGGACAGAACGTTCTCCAACACTCAATCGAAGTTGCTCATCTGGCAGGAATGATGGCAGAAGAACTTGGAGCGAACCCAACAATCGCTCGAGCTGCAGGACTTGTCCACGATATTGGGAAAGCGATAGATCACGAAGTCACAGGGACTCACGTTGAGATTGGACGAAGGATCTTGCAGAAGTTCGGAGCGAGTGAAGAAATCATCAAAGGGATGCAGGCTCACCACGAGGAGTACCCCTACGAAACTGTTGAATCTATCCTCGTTCAGGTCGGAGATTCAATCTCGGGAAGTCGCCCAGGGGCAAGAAGGGATACGATCGAGAATTATCTCCAGAGACTTAAAGATCTCGAAAACCTCGCCCAGGGTATGAACGGTGTAGAAAAGTCATATGCCCTCCAGGCAGGCCGTGAAATCAGAGTATTCGTTGAACCTAAGAAGATTAGTGATGCAGATGCACAGATCCTCGCACGAGACCTTGCACACCAGATCGAGAACACCCTCAAATACCCAGGAGAAGTGAAAGTGACCGTGATCAGAGAGAATAAGATTACTGAGTACGCAAGATAATCAATAGACAAGAAAAATACTCTCTAACACAAAAACCACTCGAGATTGAGTGGTTTTTGTCATGCAAAGAATTTTGCAACGGCTTTACTCGTTACGCATTCTGGTTCTACAGAAGGAAATTAAGCCTTAACTGAGTCTTTGAATGCTTTAGCAGCTTTGAACTTTGGAACAGTAGTAGCTGGTACATCGATAGCTTCTCCAGTTCGTGGGTTTCGAGCAGTTCGAGCGTTTCGAGCTTGTGGAACGAATGATCCAAATCCAGCAAGTGATACTTCTTCCCCTGCTGATACTGTTGATACGATTGTATCAAGAACCATTGCGACAACGTTTTCTGATTCTACTTTTGTTCCTCCAAGTACTTCTTGTACTTTTTCAGCGAGTGCTTGTTTGTTCATATTAGGTTCATTTAATGCTAAAACGATTAATATCGTTAATTACTATTATATACCAACGTATTTTGAGGGCAATGGTTGACTGGTGAAGAATGTGTATTACTTTTTTTTTGAGAAAAGAGTGTTAGTGGGTCTAAACCGACTCGCTACGGATTATTTTTTTGCACCTAGAAACAAAAAACTATGGTGGGGAGGAGCTATAATTCCCCTTCACATTCTGCGTGAAACTGATTAAGATACGTTACAAGAAATTCATGGCGCTGTTGTGCAATTTTTTTTCCCGTTTTTGTGTTCATTAGATCTTTTAAAAGGAGCAGTTTTTCATAAAAATGATTCAGTGTCGGTGCATCGCTTCTCTTGTATTCTTCTTTTGTCATATTTAAATTAGGCTTAATGTTTGGATTGTACAGTTCCCTACCCTTGTGACCTCCATAATTAAATGTCCGTGCTATACCAATAGCCCCAATAGCGTCTAATCTATCTGAATCTTGCACTATATCTAGTTCTGGTGACGTCCATTTCTGACCTTCGATTGAGCCCTTAAAGGAAACGTGTCGAATGATGTTTTCCACATGAGCTATAACATCATTAGAAACATCTAATGTCCGTAGAAAGTCTCTTGCTATTTTTGAGCCAACCTCCTCATCACCATTATAAAACTTTGAATCAGCAATATCGTGGAGTAAAGCACCGAGCTCGACAACGAGTATATCGACATTTTGCTCTTTCTTTAAGATATTTTGTGAATTTTTCCAAACACGATAGATATGCCACCAGTCGTGTCCTCCTTCTGCGTTTTTCAAAGTTTCTTTCACAAAACCTACTGTTTTATTAATTACAGTTTTATTATTCATACATCAAGTATACCAAATCATGACCAGGAGCGGAGTTACACTATTTCAGAAACACCTCATCATTATATTCTTTACATCTTCATATAAGACAAAAAACTCAGACATATTACATATCTGAGTTTTTTTACTTTTTTATATCAACACAAAACTTGTTGAATTTGAGTTATTTCTCAATGTTTGGTGCGGGTGGGGAGAATCGAACTCCCGTCCCCTGCTTGGAAGGCAGGTATTCTACCACTAAACTACACCCGCAGCACAAAGAATATAGCATAATCACCTCTTAATTACAAATACAAAAAACTTGACTATATTAATCTATTGTTTTCTTGTTGATGACATGCTACGATTATGGAATATGTCAGTTATCACCTTCGCTATTCAACGCCTTGCTCTTGGAGTATTGGCAGCAATGACCTTCCTAGGACTTGTTACAGAAGAGGCTTATTTTGCAACAGAAAATTCTTTTATTATCCCCCAAGAACGTAAGGAAGAGATTGTGAAGTCTCTTGCAGATCCCGAAACAGTCATCGTTTTTAAAGATCTGGATAGTGATCAAGACCTAGATACTACCCTAACTAAACCTGAGGTGGTCCTTAAAAAAATAGGTCTCCAGGATGAAATAACCGAAGTTCTCAGGCAGAATACCCCAAAAGAAGCAGAAGATATTTTTATTCTTCCGGCAAACGTACTTCGCAAGGAGGCCGAGATTAAAGGGATAACAATTCCAGACCAGCTCACAGAGAAACCTGTCGACCGAGAGGTGTTTAATGAGAAACAGAGAGAAGACCTCCAGAAAACTCTCAGCCTAATCGAAGACCGCCTCGACAAGCTCAAAATTGAGCAGTCTCAGAGAATTGAATCCCCTACTCAAGCTCTCCCGCCCTCAGAGGTTGAAATTGTAGAGATCGAAACGAAAGAAACCCCTATTCAATCAGTAAGCATCCCCAGCACACGAGTGAATGCAGTGATTAATATTGTTTGTTTAGAAAAAAGAGGAAACATCCTCAGTATTACCGTCGGATCAGGCGTCTTCATTAGCGACCAAGGAACAATTATCACGAATGGGCACGTTGCTCAGCACATCCTCAAACAAGAGAGCGAATTCGTTGATTGTGAAGTAAAGCACCCACAAAACCCAACCATGAGATACCGTGTGGCTGTTTTGCACATTCCTGATATCTGGAGAGGCGGTGGCCTCCTGAACGAATCGCAAGGAACTGGTGAGAATGATTTTGCCTTCCTTAAGATTGTAGGCCCCGCACCAAACGGTGTCATTCCTCAATCATTCCCTTTCATCCCTATTCAAGCAAGTGATTCAGTACTAGTCGTTGGTAATGATATTCTTCTCTCAGGATATCCAGCAAGAACAACTGGTGATGTTACTTCTGACACTAATGTCCCACTTATAAGTGACGAATCAACCATCGAAAAGGTCTTCACCTTTGAAGATGATTCTATAGATATTATTTCATCTGGGGCATCCTCCGTAGCGAAGCGAGGGTCTTCTGGTGGAGCTATTATAAATAATGGATCACTCATAGGAATTATCGTAACCACTAACACATCAGAGTCCGGAGGAACACATATCAACGGACTTACCCTTAACTACATTCAGAGAGAACTCAAGAATCAGGGTCTTTCTCTCAATTCCTTCATCTAATAGATTAATTTCTTAAAGACTTCTCACGCAAGACTGAAACAAGGACATCATAGCAATCGTCTGGACTCAGACGGTTGTTTTTTGTATATCTGCACACAACACACTCGTGGAGAATTCGCTCTTCTCCTCCCTTTCTGAGGACCTCCACAGGCTTCATGAGACCTTCACATGTTGCAGCACGATCTCCGGGATTAACGTCTACATGTTTACTCCAAAGACATTTCGGGCAATGGTTCGTGTATCCATCCCCTACTACTTCTTTGGTGCAATACCCACACGTGAAGTTTTCTGTTTTTTTTATAAACGCCATAATACACTGATTATAGATGATTAGGTGTTTTTTGCAAAATAAAAAGCCACCTTTTTGAGGGGTGACTTTGATTTATACAGGATAATACTCAAGTAATATTACAAGCGATCTGAGTCGCTTTCTTAACAAATACACTTGTCAGATCAGGAACGTCGTAGAATAACCTATGCACTCGAGCGAATGACGATCCGTCTCTCACAAAAGAGAGCATCATTATTGCGAGATCTCCAGATCGAGGATGACTCTTACCGATCTCTTTGTGGATTGTGAACAATTGTTCGCTTTCTCTTGATGTTTCAATCCACTCACGGCATATCAAGCTTTGATTAAATCCTCCCTCCCGAGCCATCTTATAGAGACGACCTAACTTCTCGAATCTTTCAGAGGACAGAATTTCCGTCGTTTGTTTTATTTCTCTTAGGTTTTTTCGCACTAATCTTGCCCAAACCTCCTTAGCTAGATCCTGAGCGTTACTTCCCTCCCGAGCATGTAAGTATGCATCAGGGCACTCGACAAGAGACTTTACTTTTCTTATCTCAATAATAGATAATTTGTCCCATTTCTTATTGAGCCAAGATTCAGACAGCGAACCTCTTGGAAGAGGTTGTGGTCCATGTGAGAAATCTCTTATCTCTCTTGCACTCTCAGCAACAGCGCAAACAACGATAACTTCGCGACTGGGTGGCCTAAGAAATCTTGATATGTATTCTTCATCACGACCTAGCATCTCAACCACAGCTCTCATTTCTTCAATACTTAACTTATTTTCTTCATTATTCATAGAGCTTTTCACACATTTTTTTATGTGGAAAGCACTATAAACAAACGCGGAAGGAACAATGTCATCGACAGAATAACAGGGTTTCTGAGATAAAGCAAGGCTTATCAGTAAAACAAAAACCACCTGTTTAAAGGTAGTTTTTTGCTTGTTAAGGCAAAATAGTAGTTTTGCTTTTTTTGTCGGAGTGCCGGGATTCGAACCCGGAGTCGCTCGTACCCAAAACGAGAATGTTAGCCGTTACACCACACTCCGGTGTGAAACAACAATAGCATACTTCCACTTTTTATCAAGAGACTTCGATATTAATATGAGGAATCATTTCGGTAGAGATACACTCCAGATTTTTCTTGAGATGCACAATAATTGCATGTGCCTCCCAGTAAGGGTCGTCTACAGGAAATGATGCCAAATATACCCCCGTCGCTCTCATCATGCATCCTATCTTCTTTCGCGAAAGATTATCTTCGGCACGATAATCCTGGAAACTTCCCTCCCCTTCTCTTTCATCCTTTTCCTCCTCACCAGTTTTTTTAATCTTCTCATTCACAATAATTGTTTTTACCTCATGAAAACAAAGTGTCTTATCCTGATCAAACGAGATAATATCAATTTCCCCGAAACGATTCCTGTAGTTCCTTCTCAAGATTGTATGTCCATTAGACCGAAGCTTCCTCACAGCTTCTGTTTCACCTATATATCCGATAAATTGATTATGTGCCTGTATTGGTTGTAATTTCATATCAGTAACTCTACACAGATCAAATGATGATACGCGTACATTTTTCTAAATAATTACTAACAAGTGAGCATATCTCAGAATTATCCATAAGAGACATTATTAATAGTTATCCACTGAAAAGAGGGTTATACACAGAGTTATCCACATAAATTACATCTATAAACAAGGTTTTTTCTTTTTTTGGTATCATATGTACGTAAAATGAGATAAAAAGAAGGTTTCATGTGGAACAAGAGTTCCAATTTCTTTGATCTTGGACACATCTCTTATCCTCTGTATGAATCCTCAAAAAGGCTGTACAAACATGAAATAAAGTGTATGATACTGAAGCGTCAATGCTACGCACCAATCTGTACCTGTGGCTCAATTGGATAGAGCACCGGTCTTCGGAACCGGGGGTTGGGGGTTCAAGTCCCTCCAGGTACACCAAATTAGCAGTAAATCTAGTAAGGACTGGCACAGAAAGTGATAAGAAGTGTTTTAATAAACCTATGAAAAAATCTATCCCAAAAGAGGTTCTCGATGTTGTTTCGGGTCTGAAAACCAAAGGTTTTGAGGCTTATCTTGTGGGTGGATGTGTTCGTGACCTTATCCTTGGGAGAGCACCTAATGATTGGGATATTACAACCAACGCTCATCCAGAAGAAATACAGGAGTGCTTTGAGGAGACTTTCTATGAAAATAACTTCGGTACCGTAGGAGTAAAGACTCGATCACAAAACCCCGAAACCCAAGTCGTCGAAGTGACCCCATATCGAACGGAATCAACCTATTCAGACAACCGAAGGCCAGATAGTGTTTCATTCGCCAAAACCCTCTCAGAAGACCTCTCTCGGAGAGATTTTACCATCAATGCACTTGCATACAACCCAGACAAAGATGAGATTATTGATGAATTTGGAGGAAAAGAAGATTTGACAAATAAAAGCATCTCGACAGTCGGAAATGCAGACGAGCGGTTCCAAGAAGACGCCCTCAGAATACTTAGAGCGATCAGATTTGCTGCTCAGCTTGATTTCGGTGTTTCACAAGAAACATTATGTGCGATCAGTACAAACAAAAATCTCCTAGATAGTGTTTCACGTGAAAGGATTGGGGAAGAATTTGCTAAAATAATCAAAACAAGCTCACCAAGCGTCGCTCTCGGTATCGCTGAGAAGCTAAATATACTAGGAATTTTCTCAAACGTTCTCCGTGAAGCCGTGGGGATCGACCAGAACAAGCAAGCCCACCTGTACGATGTCTGGGAGCACCTCGTTCGTTCATGCCAACACGCTGCAGATAAAGACTTTAAGTATGAAGTGAGGCTAGCAGCTTTATTTCATGATATCGGGAAGCCTCCAACCAAGAGAACTGATAAGAATGGTAAAACGTCATTCTTCGGACATGAAGTTGTAGGGGCGCGAATTACAGAGAAGGTTCTTAAAGACCTTAAGTTTTCACGTGAAACAATAAAAAGGGTAGTTTCATTGGTTCGTTGGCATATGTTCTTCTCAGATACAGAAGAAATAACCCTTTCAGCCGTACGAAGACTGATTGCAAACGTAGGAAAGGAGGCTATCTGGGACCTTATAGACCTTAGAAAGTGCGACAGAATAGGCTCAGGAAGGCCAAAAGAGGAGCCCTACCGCCTCAGACAGTTCATTGCGATGATTGATGAGGTGCTTCATGATCCAGTATCTGTAGGAATGCTCAAGATGAATGGGGACATTATGTTACAAGAGTTTCACATGAAACCAGGACCACGAATCGGGTGGATGCTCCACGCGCTTCTAGAAGAAGTATTAGAAGACCCTCAAAGAAACACTCTAGAACACCTATCTGAACGTGTGAGAGGAATGGAGGGACTACCAGATGTAGAATTGAGGAAGAAAGGGGAGTCTGGTATTGAAAAAAGAGACGAAATCGAAGCAGGACACATAAAAGAGATCAAAAAGAGGAGAAAAGTTGCTTAAGCATAAGAAGTAAGAAAACAGTTTCATGTGAAACTGTTTTTCTGTATGTTACACACAAAAAAATGTTCCACATGAAACAAACACACTGCTACCGAGAGAAATACACAGTAAGACGGAACTCTCCGCGGGCCATGTTCCATGTGAAACATTAAAGTAATAAAAAACACCCTAGGTATTTCCTTGGGTGTTATGTGAAACCCCGGGAGAACGATCGTGAAGATCAGTGTGGGGTTTCTGTAGTGTATAGCCTTGCCTTGCTTATTTATGTTTGGAGATAAGAGTTTGAGCGTTTCATATGAAACATTCGTAAGTTGAAAGTTTCTGTAAGCCTTATGGAGCTACCCGTTTCACAGTATGAACTGTTACATGTGATGCGCCGAATCTCTTATCTAATTTTAAAGAACTAGAAGAACTCTGCTTCTGGCTCACAGACCTACATATCAATTCAATCTTCACCGATTCAATGTATATCTAGGTCTCTGAACACTTCTGAATAAAGTATAGTCTTTTATAAGAGACACGTAAAGGACACTTGTGCTTCTTTTGGGGATAACTAATGTCTCTTAGAACTAAAGATTGATTATATATTAATGTCAATACTTATAGGACAGTGATCGGAGCCATAAAGATCTTCGTGAATACTGGCATTTCGTAAAGAGGGGAGGAGCGATCGATCAATAAAGAAATAATCAATACGCCATCCAACATTTCGCTCTCGGGACCGTGTCTTAACATCCCAATAACTATATCTGTCTACAAGATCTGGGTTAAGCTCGCGCCAGGTATCTACAAAGTCTGATTTGATAACCTCGTCAATCCACTCTCGCTCCATTGGAAGAAATCCAGTATTCTTTTCATTTGGTTTTGGCCTTGCAAGGTCGACCGCTTGGTGAGCAGTATTTATATCCCCACAAAAAACAACCTGATATCCGTCTTTTCTTAGCTTCTTAATATACTTAAGAAAGGCTTTATAAAACCTCATCTTATAGTCTAACCTCTCTTCACCACTTCCTCCATTCGGAAAATAACCAGTAATAACAACATATCCTTCATAAAAAGCAGTGAGAAGCCTTCCTTCTTGGTCTAAAGCCTTAACTCCTAGACCCGCAACGACTTCCAGAGGCTCTTCTTTTGTATAAAGAGCAACACCGCTGTATCCTTTTCTCATTTTTGAAGAGTCAAAATAGCTAAAATACCCTTTGGGATCTTGAATTTCTTCCGAAAGTTGTATTTGCTCAGCTTTGATCTCCTGGAGGCAGAAAATATCAGGATTAAGGGTGAGAAGCAACTCATCCATAGCGCCTTTCTTGTGCCAAGCCCTAATTCCGTTAACATTCCACGAGATAATTTTCTTTTTCTTCATGAGGCGATAATACCACTTTTTGCCTCTTTTCCTATTTTTAGAGTATACTAAAGATATATGAAGAAATATATCCTCCCAGGTTTTGTCATTACAGCCCTGTCTCCAGTAAGTGTCTTATCGACATTTGCCCAAACAATTACAGATATCAAATTTCACCCCCTCGACGGAGTAGGAATTGCGGGACTTACTGATAAAGCGACAGCAGGAAACCTTCCATCACTTCTGAATGCCGGATATCAGCTCCTCATCGGTATAGCGTCCGTCCTGGCTGTAGTCATGATTTTCTATGCAGGGTTCAGATATGCCACTACCGTCTCACCAGGAGCCAAAACAGACGCTAAGAACAGAATCCTCGCAGCACTTGGAGGATTACTCCTCGCGCTCAGCTCTTGGCTTATCCTGAGTACTATTGATGCGGATCTGGTTGGGGTGGACTTGGCTTTCCAGAGTTTTGAGGAAGGCCATCTTCATTTTGATCTCACTACAGAGGACGGAAGAGAAGCGATGAGAAGAGCCTACACTCCAACAATCATAGCAAACGAAGGGATTTCAATCTCAAATCAAGGACTCAACGGATCTACAGGAACTATCGGAGGAATTGCAACAGGAGCAACAGTAACGTTTCCGAGCGGGGAACAATTTCAAGCAGTAGAGGGTGGAATTATCGGAGGAATCGATTATACAGATGGTGGAGGAGGGAGATTTGCTCGGGGTGTTGCCCTTCTCGATACTCAAGGAAGAGGAAATGACTATCTTTCAAAAAATTTCCAAGTAAAAAACTTCACAACGCACGATGGTGCCCGATATGCTCGTATCTCACGAAGAGTTGTTCAAGGTCTTCAGAATATTCGTAACAAGGCGGGGATAGCATTAACAATAACTTCTGGGTATAGACATTCTGCATATAATCAAAGGGTCACCAAGTCCAAAACTAAACCGAACGGAAGCACAACAGGTGCACATACCGCAGGGCATGCCATCGATATCCAGAAGCCCTCAAGCATGAGCTACGAGCAACTTGCAGAACTCGTCATTGATGAATTCGGTTGTAAGATCGGACTAGGAATGGGAGGGAACATGGTTCACTTTGATTTCCGAGGAGTCCACGAATCCTGGGCATATTCTGGGTATACCAATCTTCAGGTTGATGGATTCTATAAAGACTACTGCGACGGGAAGTCTTAGGGAACGAGAGAGCATTTTAAAAAAACCAAGATCAAATCCTGATCTTGGTTTTTATTTTTTCCCGTGGAATTTCTGGTGGATTTCTTTGAGGTGTTTATCGCTTACATGTGTGTAGACTTGGGTTGTCGTGATATTTGCATGACCCAAGAGTGCTTGAACTGATCTCAAATCAGCACCATTCTCAAGGAGGTTAGTGGCGAATGAGTGACGCAGAACATGAGGGGTAAGCTTTTTTGATATTCCTGATTCGATAGCATACTGCCTGACCATTCGCTCGATTGATCGTGGAGTAAGCCTTATGTCAGCCTGCCTTGCAAGAGCTTCATCTCCAGATTTGTTAGCCACCCTCACAAAAAGAGCCTCATCCATGTCTTTACGGGATTGAAGATAATTCTCAAGAGCCTGTCTGGCCTCATCAGAAACGAAAACAATCCGCATCTTTTCCCCTTTTCCTCGAATAGGGAAGTTTCCCTCTGAGAGATCAAGATCCCGAGGAAGACTCGTGAGTTCCGACACACGAAGGCCTGTTGAGAAAAAAAGCTCAATAATAGCCTTATCTCGTAAACCCTTGGGTGTAGTAAGATCTGGAGCCTGCCTCAACCTTTCGAGCTCAACAGAAGAAATAAGATCAATTTCTCTATCAGGAACCTTCGCAAGCTCTATTTTTTCAGGAGAAATAACCCCGTATTCGCGAACGTTGAAGTACTTAAGAAATCCTCGGAGAGCAATAAGGTAGTAGTTCTGAGTTTTTTTCTTGAGAGTTTCGCCAGACTTTTTATTACTTCCCGGCTGACGATTAAGCCATAAGCGAAAGGTTCTAATTGATTCTTCGCTAATATCATGAAGATTCTTGATATTTTGTTGATTAAAAAAGCGAGTGAGATATCGCTCATAGATCTCCACAGTCTTCACACTTCGACCTTTTTCGATCTCCGTATATTCAAGAAACCTTCGCATGGCATCTTCGATCTTCATGTTTTGCGACATATTAAAAGTATATCACAATTTTTGGTATACTATATTACATGGATTACTCACACCTTCTCGATACAAACGACGCAGCAAAAAAATCACTTTCTGTGGCTCATTTCCTCGAAAAAATCAACCAGAATCTTTCAGGTGAAAAATACCGAATTCAAGGGGAGGTAACGAGTATTAACAAGTCGTATGGTAAAGCTATCTATTTCTCAATTAAAGACTCAGAGAAAGATGCTAAACTTGATTGTGTGATTTGGAAAGGAGTTTACGATCAAAATGGTGTAAATGTTGAGGTAGGGGATGAAATCATCATAACAGGAACTCCTGAAATCTATGCTCCACAAGGAAGATTTTCGCTCAAAGTTTCAACACTCGAATATGCAGGAGAAGGTGCACTCAAAAAAGCATACGATCAACTCAAAGAAAAACTAACTCAGGAAGGAATTTTTGACAGAGAAAGAAAGAAACTCCCCAAATATCCCAAAAAAATCGGAGTGATCACCTCACTCAAAGGAGTTGTTATCCATGATTTCACTACTAATCTTGAGCGTCGCGGATATGAGCTCGTCGTTATAGACTCTCGGGTTGAAGGAAAGGATGCAATTCACGATCTGGGAGCGTCACTCAGAACCTTTGAGAAAAAAGACATAGACCTCCTCGTAATTATGAGGGGTGGCGGCTCATGGGAATCACTCCAAGCTTTCAACACCGAATCTGTTGTGAGAATGATTGCTGAGTTTCCAATACCTGTTCTTACAGGAATTGGCCATGATGTCGATGTTACTCTTTCGGAGCTCGTTGCAGACAAAGGAGCTTCAACACCCACAGCGGTAGCTAAGACCATCAATGAGCCTTGGAAAATTCTTCAAAGATGGCTCCAGGGTGCGGAAACAAAAACTTTTAGCCGTCTTGAGCAAGAAATAATCTCAAAAAAGAGAGATGTCGAGACTGCTGAAGGGAAAATTATCAAGCAATATGGCCAAACCTTGCGAAATTCTGAGGTTTCCTTAGAAAAGGATCTTCGTAAGATTAATCGGAATTTTCAAAACCTCAACAAACAAGCTGATATTTTCCAGAGTTATTTCAGAAAAATAAGCCAGATGACAAACCAGAATCTGGATTCAATCAAGCAGTCCATTGATACTTACTCGAAATCAACATCATCATATATACAACACTCTCAAGAAGCTACCAGGAAAAATCTCGATTTCCAAGGGAAAACAATAGAGCTCTATAACCCAGAAAGTAGTCTCAAGCGAGGATACAGCATTCTGTATCAAAACAACAAAATTGTTCGATCCATTAAAGATATCAGTATTGGAGGCTCGATCTCTACACAGATAGCGGATGGAAAGATAGACTCAAGTATTACTCACATAACACCCTAATATAAAAATATGACCGAAAAAGATACTGACTTAACAAAAACACTCAAGGAACTACACACTATTGTTGAGTGGTTTGAAGATCAAGAGTCTGTAGATATTGAAAAAGGACTCAAGAAGGTAAAGGAGGCCGCAGAACTTATTAAATTATCAAAATCGCGCCTCAAGGAAGTTGAAAATGAGTTTAAAGAGATCGAGAAAGAGATGGAAGGGCTCGAGAAATCCTAAAGATTTGCATATTCCCAAAAATGTGTCAAAAAAGGGTTGCCTGTTGTCTTCTTTACAGGTTTTGCTATTATTGCGGAATATCAAGTTTAGATATAAAAAATAAAATATGACAAAATCAAATCAAGGAATGGGAATTCTTCCAATAATTGTAATCATCGCGATTATTGCACTTGCAGTAATGATGTTTACAAAAGAACCAGTAGAAGTTGAGGCTCCAACAACTCAAGAAACTGAGGTGTTTGAAGAAACAACAGAAACTGTTGAGGAATCTATAGAAGCAACACAAGAAGCTATCGCTGAAATCGAAGCTGAACAAGAAGCTGACGTAGAAGCACCTGCTGAAGCAGAAGCAGAAGTTCAAACTGAAGCATAATTTTTGATAAAAAAGAAAGCTCGTTGAGCTTTCTTTTTTTATTTGGTGAAATTATTCTGAAACTGAGTACAACAAGGAACATCCACTTCCTCTTTAGACATTCTTGTGAAGGAGCTGACGTTGAAATTATCCCTGAAGACTAAACTTACCTGTTCTCAGAAAAGCACTACTCTACAGGTGGTGCTTTTTCCACAAAGTTTTTTTTTGCATGATACAATAGATGGATGAAAAAAACATTACTCAACCAAAATATTTTTTATTCGCTCGTATGTTTTACTTCTCTTGCAGGGGTAGGAATAATCCCTCTCACTTCACAAGCAGAAGCCACCTGTCAGTTCACAAGAAATTTAGAACTTGGAGAAACAGGAGAAGACGTTAGATGCCTACAGGTGTATCTTAATAATTCGGGATTCATTATTTCTTCAACAGGAGTTGGTTCGCCAGGACGTGAAACTGATCAGTTCCAGTCTCTCACTAAAAGAGCAGTGATAGCTTGGCAAAAAGCAAATAACCTCTCTCCTACTGTTGGGTATTTTGGAAATGATTCAAGAGCAAAGTATAAAGTTTTAACATCAAAGCCTCTGCAAAAAGAAGCTACTCCAGCGGTTTCTGCACAGCTCTCTCAAATTCTCATTCTCCAAAAGCAGGTGAGGGACTTACAAAATGTCAAAATAGAAGAACCCGTTATAAAGGAACCTACTGTAAAAACAAAATCGACTGTAGTTTTAGAGAGTGACGCCAGATCAGCTATCAAAGAGGCACTTGAGCAAATACGGGATACAGAGGATCAAATTGATGATGCTGACAGCATCAGTTCTGAGAAACGATCATCAGCCAATAACGACCTAGAGGACGCACGAGAGTCTCTTTTTGATGCTGTGTGGTCTTTCTTCAAAAGAAACTTCGATGGATCACTCGACGATGCTGACGATGCTTATGATGATGCTCTTGATGCCTTTGAAGATGCAGGAGGACAGACTGATGAGGACGAGGCGGACGATGCAATCGACGATGTTGAGGATTTCTATGATGATGTTGAGGAAGAAATAGAAGACGCGGACGATGACGACAAAGAAGTGAGTGATGCGGAGGACCTCCTCGAGGAAGCAGAAAAGTTCATAGATAAAGCGGAGAAAGCTTATGATAATGAAGAATACGATGAAGCGATTGATTTTGCTGATGATGCAGAAGACACCTTGAAAGATGCACGAAATGCCATAGGAGTGGATAGTGACGACTTAGAGGATGACTTAGATGATCTGGAAGAAGAGCTTGAGGACTTAGACGACGAGATTAAGGAAGCGGACAGGGATGGTGAAAATGTTAGGGACGCGGAAGATTTACTTGAAGAAGCAGAGGATCTCCTAGATGAAGCTCGTGAAGAACTAGACGATCAAGAATACGACGATGTCGATGATCTTATTGAAGAAATTGAAGATCTCATAGAAGAAATTGAGGACGAACTTTAGCAAGAAGAAAACCACCTCTCACAGGTGGTTTTTCTATACACCCTTTTTTTATATTGCCTTTCTTCCAAAGTGAGGTAAGCTGTCCTCCATATGTCAGGAAAAGCAGGAATCATCACCTTTAAAGATGTCACATACGAATACACCCCCAACAAACCCATCTTCGAGGAGACGAGTTTCACTATTAGTCGTGGAGCAAAATTCACCCTCATGGGACAAAACGGTGCAGGAAAATCAACGCTCTTTGGACTTATCATGGGTAAATACCATACAGATGAAGGAGATATTAATGTCTTGCCAAAGACCACAATAGCCCTTTCTCAACAAATCATTCCGCAAGATGATTTAAATCTTACTTTACGTGAGTTTTTTGAAAAATGTTTCTCCGAGAAGAAATATGGTATAGATCCAATGATTGATAAAGTTCTTGTTGTTGTTAATCTCTCTCAAGGAGTGGCGGGGAAGGAGGAGGCTTTCAAGGAAAGAATTATCAGAAGCTTTTCGGGGGGACAACAGGCCAGACTTCTTCTTGCTTCAGCACTTATCCAGAATCCAGATGTTCTTCTTCTTGATGAACCGACTAACAATCTAGACAAAGAAGGGATTGCTCATCTTACTGAATTTCTCAGAGAATATAAAAAAACAGTAGTGGTTATTTCTCATGACGCTGACTTCCTCAACGCTTTCACCCAGGGAGTTCTCTATTTGAACGTCCAAACGAGAAAGATTGAGAAATTTGACGGAAACTACCATGATGTAATCAAAGAAATTACTGCCCAGGTAGCAAAAGAACAGAGAAACAACGCTCGACTTGGAAAAGAAATTCAAGCAAAGAAAGATAAGGCTAATTTCTTCGCAAACAAAGGAGGTCGCCTCCGTGCTGTTGCAAAACAAATGCGCGAACAAGCACAAGAACATGAAGACAACAAAGTTGAAGTTCGAAAAGAGGATAGGACGATCGGTAAATTCACCATTCCAGTTCAACCAGAGCTTCCGACCGAAGTTCTTAAACTCTCTTCGTATAAAGTAATTATTGACCACGAACCAAAAGATGTTCCAAGCAATCTTGTTCTGAGACGAGATGAACACCTCCAAATCATCGGACCAAACGGTATCGGGAAAACAACCCTCTTAGAATCACTTGCTTCAGGTCATGCAACGGGGGAGGAGGTTTCAGAGGGAGTAAAGATTGGATATTACCGCCAAGATTTCTCAAACCTAGATTTTAATCAGACGGTGAGACAGTGTCTTCTGGATGCTATGGATGAACCAACAGAAGAGAGTATGAGAAAAGCAGCGTCTAAGTTCATGCTTTTTGATGACATTATCAAAACAAACATAGGCCTTCTATCGGAAGGACAGAAGGGACTTGTCGCGTTTTGTCGACTCATGCTCATGAAACCAGGACTTCTTGTTCTCGACGAACCAACCAACCATATTAACTTCCGGCACATCCCCGTAATTGCGAAGGCCCTCAACGACTTTGCAGGCCCTATGATTCTTGTTTCTCACGTTCCCGAGTTTGTTGAGCTAATTAAAATTGATCAAGTTCTTGATCTTGGTAAAAAATAGGAAGAGCCGTAGGACATGAAGTGGTTCAGGGAAGTCTAGAAAAAAAACACCTTTGCGGGTGTTTTTTTACATCTTCTTTGAATGAAATTACGAAGAAACAATTTCTGGAACAACGCTTTTTGTGTCACTACCACTCTTTTGTTCAATTTTTCTTCTGATATAAATATCTTGAAGATAAGCGAATATATTACTTGTAGTCCAATAGAGAGCAAGGACTGAAGCGAAGGAGTAGGCAATAAAGACGATCACAATTGGCATAATATAGGTAAATTGGAAGGTAATCATCTTCTGGAACTCAGCCCCAAACTCTGGCTTACCGTCTTTTTTCTTATCACTCCCATCAGAAGAGGTGATAGATGCTTGCTGAGCAAAGGTTCGTTTCGTGTACAAATATTGAGTAATCCCAGTAAGTACTGCGAGAGGAAGACTCTTTGCAGCAAGATCAATCCCAAAGGTTACCATCTCGACAGTTCCTGGATCCTGTACGAAAGAGTAGAGGATTTCAGAATCAATCAGAGGAAGCCCTGATTTGAAAATAAAGAAAAGAGAAAGAATAATAGGGATTTGAATAAGGAGAACTAAGATAGGGCTCAAAGGATTAATATCATTGTCACGATAAAGATCCATCATCTTCTTAGCGAGAACCTCACGTTCATCCTTGTGGTCAGCTTGGATCTTTTTTAGATCTCCCTGAATCGCTTTAATTTTAATTTGGGAGACCATGGCACTCTTTGCAAGAGGGGATAGAATAAGCTTAATAAGAACAGTAAAGATAATCGCTGCCCAAAAAACCTCATGAGTAGGAACAAGGTCAATAATTCCAACAAAGACATTATAAAGGGGGGTATAAATGGTAGCTACAAAGAATTCTTTCATTGCGTAATAATAATGCTCTTGAGCCCTTCCAGCAAGTCCCCGCAAAGAGTATTGTATGGTCTGTTTGCTTTAGTCTCCTGAGCGACAACAATAACCCTATATCCAGAGTGAGACCACATGTCCTTATTTTTCTCAAGACAGGCATATATCCGTCTCTTTTTTTTGTTTCTCAAAAATGCTTTCTGAGCCACCTTCTTCGAGCAGACTGCGGAAACCTTTTCTTGACCAGAAACACACGGAGAAGTAAAAAATAAAAAACCGTTTTTCTTCTCTCTTTTTCCATTTTCAAAAACTTCAGAGAATTCTTTTTTTGTAAGTCTTTTTTTCTTTGGAGGCATAGTACTTATAGATTACCACAACAAAAGAGAAAAGGGGACTAAAAAACCCCACCAAAGGGGTGAGGTTCTCGTTTTATACTGAAAGCTTCGCTCGTCCTTTTCTTCGTCTCCGAAGAAGAACATTCTGACCTCCAGAGGTTCGTGCTCGCACAAGAAACCCATGAGTTCGTTTTCGTTTTCTATTTTTTGGTTGATAGGTTACAGACATAGTGAAAAGGATTTTAGCAGATAATATCGATTTGTGGTAATCCTTAGTTATCCACAATCTATACACATATTATTAACATAATTAGTTATAAAAAACAAGTGGGCTTCGAGCTTTTTTTACTTATAATACATTCACTTATGCAGGCAACCTACACAAACAAATCGCTCTGGGATAGTGTTCTTGCCGAGATCCAGAGTATTGTGTCAGAAGCTAATTATACTACGTGGTTCAAAGACACCTTCATTCTCAAGAAAGAAGGAGGAAATGTTGTTGTTGGAGTCCCTAATCCCTTTGTCCGAAATTGGATTTCTCAGAAGTTCCACCATGAAATACTGAGACTCCTTCGAGATCTCGACACGTCTGTTCGGGGAGTTGAGTACACGATCTCAAACAGGAAACCTCAGGAGAAGGCACAGGTCACTCCTAACCTGACAGAGAGAATGCCTCTTCATGAAGTTCATGTTTCGAAGGAAGACAATCTTAATCCGCGGTATACGTTCGATAACTTCATCGTAGGTTCCTTCAATGAACTCGCCCACGCTGCAGCACAGGCTATCATTAGACAGCCTGGTATTGTCTACAACCCTCTCTTTGTTTACGGATCTACAGGGCATGGGAAGACACACCTCATCCAGTCGATAGGAAACCAAATTAAATCAATATACAGAGACAAGAAAGTTTACTATCTCACTTCAGAACAGTATGCGGATGAATATGTCCGATCGGTTCAGTCAGGAAAGATGGCTACATTCAAAGATAAGTACAAAAAGTACGATGTTATTATTATGGATGATATCCAGTTCCTCAGTAAGAAAGAAAAGACACAGGAGGAACTCTTCCATCTTTTCAATCACCTCTACGAAAACAATCGTCAGATCATCTTTTCATCAGACCTTCACCCCAACTTCATTAATGGACTTGAGGATAGACTAAAGTCCAGGTTCAACCAAGGAATGATTGTTGATATCCCTCGACCAGACATTGAAGTGCGTGCAGCTATTATAGAGAAAAAGATCGCTCTCATTGGATTCAAACTTTCAAAAGAAGTAATCTATTATCTTGCAGAACACATAGATTCCAATATTCGTGAAATAGAAGGAGTTATCAACACGGTGTACTGTCAGACTGAACTCAAAAAAACCGAACTCTCTATCCCAGAAATTAAAAAGCTCATCAAAGGGGATAATAGACCGAAGAAGTCCATATCATCACAGGATCTTATCAAAATGATTGCTGACTTCTATCACATTGATGCAGAAAGCATCCCTGGGAAGACTCGAAAGAAAGAGATTGTTCTTCCTCGCCAAGTAACGATGTACATCATGAGAGAAAGATACAATACTTCCTACCCAACCATTGGTGAGAAGCTTGGAGGAAGAGATCATACAACAGTCATCCACTCCTACGAGAAAATCAAGAGGGAACTCCTCACTAACCCGACGCTCGAGCAGCAAATCGAACAGATCCAGGCGATGCTCTAGACTCCTCAACAGGGAGTTTTTTGTTAACAAGTTGTTAATAACCTTGTGTATAACCTGTTTCTTTCTTGAGAGTATCTTGTTACCAAAGTGTTATCTCACTGTGGTAAACTAGAGGGAGATAAAAAACCTCTTTTTTTATCCCAGTATCATCAAGGATCGATCAAAAGTTTTACCCAAGGGCAAATCAGCAGGGGACCTCAAGAGCAACATCTAAATGACTTATCCACTTGTCCACAGCCTTAATAATAAAGAATTTGAAAAAAAATAAATATGAAGTTCACCTGTAGACAAAGTATTTTAGGAGAAACCTTAGGGGCTCTTGTAAAGATTCCATACCCAAAAACAAACCTTGAGGTTCTTCGGGGGACTCTCTTTGAAGTTAAGGATGGAACACTTACTTTCTTTAGAACAAATCTCGACACTCTTCTGAAGAGGTCTGTTCCTGTGAAAAACTCAGAGGACGGAGTTGTGGTTGTTGATACCTCGAAAGTGACTCAGTATATCCAAACACTGGATTCAAAAGAGGATATAACATGTGAGCTTATAGAAGGGGGGTTTGTTATTTCTTCGGGTCAGAACAAAGTCACCCTTAGCACTCTCGAGAGTGAAGAGTTTCCTATTCCCCAGAATGTAACTCCTGATTCTGAAGTTACTATTGACGTTGGTATTTTAAACAAAGGACTTCAATCGACAGTCTTCGCTTGTGCTAAGTCTGCTATCCGTCCTGAGTTTGCAAGTGTGTATGTCTATCAGAAGAAAGAAACTAAGGAGCTTTGTTTTGTCGCTACGGATTCCTTCAGACTTTCTGAATTTACTGAAGGATACGAGTTCAATGAATTTAGAGACTTTCTTATTCCTGCTCCTGTTGCTCAGAACCTTCTGAAGGTCACACAAGGCTTCGAGGGCGATGTTTCTCTCGGGTATGGTGATGGTCAGCTTATCTTGCAAAAAGATGGATACACGATCATATCAAGACTTACCGATGCTGAATATCCTGCCTATCAGAAAATTATTCCTCAGGATTTCCAATATCAGATTCAGGTATTCAAAAAAGACCTTATCGCGATTTTCAGGCAAGTTCAGATTTTTAGCGATGTATACAATAAGGTTGTACTCTCGATCAGCAAGGATTCTTTGAAGTTAACTTCGGGTAATCAGCAGGGAGAAGGAGGAGATCATCACATTCCTGCTACTCTCTCGAAGCTCGAGGATGATGCAGAGGAGGCTATCGAGTTCAAGTTCAACTATGCTTATTTCCTTGAGGCTCTTCAGCACGTTCCTGGAGAGACTGTTTCTCTTTTTGTTCCAATCTATAATAGGGAGGGGGGACGAAGAGGTCCTCTTGTTATCAAGGATGACCAGGATAAAAATTATCTTGCGCTCATCATGCCTATGAGTAAATAGGTATGAAGTCAATTTCTTTCCTCTTAGAGGGGATGAGTCTTGTTTCAAACCACATGAAAGTTGTTGAGCAAATACAACTCGTTTTCCTGGAGATGTTTCAGGAGGAGATTAATATTGATTATAAGAAAGGGAAAGTTTTCCTTCAGATTTCCCCAATCCTTCGTTCTGAGATTTTCCTCCGAAGAAACGAGGTTATAGGGTTGATTAATGATCGTCTAGAGCCTTTCAATGTAAGGGTTACGAAGGTTGTTTGATTTCAAAGGTTCTTGCTTCTGAAGGTTGTACTATGGTAAAAAAACAAAACTCTTAATTTAGAAAATTAAGAGTTTTGTTTTTTCTCGTATGCTTTAATTATTCTGTAATTGTAAAGGTTTTAGAATCTACAACCGTTTCACCCGATGATGTCACCCCTGTGATAGTGAGGATGTGTGAACCTGGTTTGAGAAGAGGGTTGGTTTCTGGCGAAAGAACGAGAGTATTGGTGGATGATGGGAGGCTCTGTATAGTCTCTCCATCAAGAGAAACCTCGAAACTTGATACCTTCTGCGCATCAATAAGAAACGTTGAGTAGATCGTTGTTTTACTGCTATACGCTGTATTGTTTTCGGGGTTACGAATCTCAAAAATAACTGAGGATGTTTCCGGGGTTTCGAAAGACTGATCTTGAGTTTGTTCTATTGTTGTTACTCCTCCTATATTTCGCTCCCAAAGATAGTACTGAGGATCACTTGCTGGGTTGTTAGGCTCAGGCCCTCGAGGATTGTCTTTGTTTACGTAATGAAGAATAGAATGATTACCTCCATTCTGGATATCACCTTCGAGAACAGACTTGAGAGTTCCTTCCTGAGGGTAGATCGCTGGAGAGAATGTTTCAACAGGTCTTTCTCCTAGCGCAAAATTCATAACCTCACGCCACATAGGAGTTACAAGAAGTCCTCCCCGTTCTTTTTTGATAGGTCTGTTATTATTGTTTCCTGCCCAAGCTGTAAGGACAAAGTTTGGTGTGTACCCAATAATCCAAGCATCACGATAATCATTTGTTGTTCCTGTTTTGGCTGCAACGTCTCTTCCTGGAAAGAAAAGGTGCGATGATGATCCAAAAAGAGGGGATCGAGCAGTATTGTCATTGAGGACATCAGAAATCATATTGGTAATATTTCTTTCGAGAACAAAACGAGGATTTTCTTTATACTCGCTAAGAATTTCACTATTCTGATCTTTGATTTCTAGAATAGGAGTATTTTCGTGAAATATTCCCTCATTAGCAAATACTCCATAGGCCGTCGTCATTTCTAAAGGCTTAACCTCACCTCCTCCAAGGACAAGGGTAAGTCCATACTGAGCTGCACTATTGAGGGATCGAACTCCCATATTCTTAGCAAGTGCAAGTGCATCACTTATTCCTGTAAGATAGAGGGTTTTGACGGCTGGAATGTTACGAGATTGAGCAAGAGCATTACGAAGATTTATGGGTCCTACGAAAACATCATCGTAGTTTCCTGGGTTGTAACAACTTCCTCCTCGAGAGCAGGTTGTCGAGAACTCAGTAGGGACATCATATACAACCGTACTCGGAAGGTATCCTTCCTTGAAGGCTTGTGCATATACGAAAGGCTTGAACGTTGAACCTGGTTGTCTATTTGATGTGGCAATATTAAAGTTCCCATCAATTTCTTCGTCAAAATAATCTCGAGAACCAACCATAACAAGGATTTGTCCAGTTTTAGGATCAAGCCCTACCATTGCTGCGTTTTCAGCATCGAACTTACTCTTATTCTCCAAGGCAAACTTTTTAGTAACTTCTTCTGCTTTGGCTTGGAGTTTCCAGTCTAGCGTTGTTGTTACTTTGAGACCTCCACTTTCAACGACACTTTCCCCGAATTCCTTCTCAAGAAGCTCTCGAACATAAAATACAAAATGTGGAGCTTTGATTCCGAACTGCTCTTGTTTTTGGAAAGTGATTACTGTAGTGAGTGCTTGTTGGTACTCATTCTCAGTAATATAGTCGAATTCTCGCATTCTCTTAAGAACAAGGTTTTTTCTCCGTTCTAGAATTTCGACATTATTTCCGTAGGGAGAATAATACGTTGGAGCTTTCGGAAGGGATGCTAGGTAGGCTGCTTCCGGGATGTTTATGGTGTCGGCTTCTTTTCCGAAGAAACGAAGAGAGGCTTCTTGAACTCCATAGATATTTCCTCCGAAGGGTATCTCATTAAGATAAATAGAGAGGATTTCATCTTTGGTGAAAAGGCTTTCAAGTCTAGGGGCAAGAACCCACTCTTTAATTTTCCGCTCTAACTTTTTATCAGAAGAGAGAAGTGCATTCTTGAGAACCTGTTGGGTGATTGTTGACCCTCCTTGTCCTCCGAGGAGGTCTCCGTCCTGGAGGTTTTTTACAATTGCACGAAAGATCGCCATGATATCGATACCATTGTGCTTGTAGAAGTTGTCATCCTCGATCGATACAAGAGCATGCTTGATGTGATCCGAGATTTGCTCAAAAGGAACAACGGTTCGTCTTATGTCGTCATGAATATCATAGAGAAGAATTTCCCCAGTTCGATCATAGATTTTTGTGGATTCTGCAACGCGACGGTTCTCAAAACCAGAAAGGTCAGGAAGCTCCAGCGTAATTACCCAAAGAGTCGCAGATCCCGCAACGAGAAATCCTGCAATAGTGACAAGGAGAATTGGTCCAAGCACAAATTTGTGCTTAAAGAAATTAAGGAGTTTTTTAATTTTCTTCACTTTAGGTTTTTTCATATTCTTCACTTTACCAAAGAAATGGAAAAACTCTATAGCAAATAAGGGAAAAGACCTTGTTGAGGAGTCCTAGTTGTCTACATCGAAATCATCGACGGAGTCGTCATAATCTGGATCTTCACCAAATTCAGATTCCGCACCGAGAATTTCTTCTTCTTCATCCTTCTTCTCTTTCTCTGCCTTATCGTCTAGGCTCGATGCTTGATTGAGGTTTTTTTCATTGTCCGAGTCCTCTTCCTGAGGGTTCGTGTCCTCATCGATAAGATCCTCTATTGAGTTTTCGTCTAAAAGTTCTTCGTGTTGATGCATAGAAATAGAATATCATTAACTAAAGTATGACCATATTAATAGCAGATATACTTAATGTTTCAAGACTTCCTTCTATTATAAAAGTGTGTTCTTGTGTGCGATGAGAGTGAGGGCACAAGCGATAGCGTCAACTTCGTCGTCTATCATCTTCCTGTCAGGGAGGTGAATGAGTCGAGATGTCATGACATGGACTGATTTTTTGTCACTTTGTCCATACCCAGTAACTGCTACTTTTATTTGGTTGGGAGTGAACTCAAAGATCGGAATGGTGTTTTTTTTACATACATAAATAAGAACTCCACGTATCTCTGAAACCTTCAGAGCCGTTTTTGCATTTTTACTAAAAAAAAGACCTTCAATTCCTGCAACTTCGGGTTGATATTTTTTAATTATTTCTTCAACCCTATTCCCTATTTGGTGGATTCGATCAAAAAACTCAGATTCTTTTGATGTTTCAAAGCATTCAGAAAAGACCAGCTCCTCTTTGGAATTCTGGCCTTTTTCAATAATCGCAATTCCAAGACGTTGATACCCTGGGTCGAATGCGAGGAACTTCATGTTAAATAGCATTAGTGTAGACTCCTTGGACATCGTCATTATCTTCTAAATCTTCAATAATGTTCGAGAGTTTCTCTCCATCTGAGTCGCTAAGCTCTACTGTTTGTGCAGGATTCCACTCTCCGTTCTCTTTGGTGAAAGCCCAGCTCGCAGCGCCCTGAGAGGCAAGTTCGAGGCCATTTTTTGAGAGGATGTGACGTACTTCAGCTGCAGCACGGTTTTTGTTATCAGTAAGACCTTCGATAATCATCGCTGAACCTCCTGGTCCATAAGACTCGTAGGTCACAGGGTCCATCATTGCTGCATCAGAATCGAGCCCTTTTTTGACTGCTCGATCAATAGTATCTTTGGGCATGTTCTCTTTTTTTGCTGTTTCAATCACGGTTGCAAGAGAAGGTGATTTTACGTCACCGTTCGCCTTTTTGGATTCCATGGTAATCACTTTTGATAACTTAGAAAAGATCTTGCTTCTTTTCGCATCTTCAGCACCTTTCTTATTTTTAATTTTAGACCATTTATTGTGTCCTGACATAGTTCGTTTACTATACGCTAAAACCTTTTAGGATTCAAGATTTTCACCTTCCACATGGAGTCTTCCTCTTTCGGTGAGCTCTCTCCCTCGAGGGGTTCTTTGGAGAAGTCCTATTTGAATAAGGTAAGGCTCATGGAATTCCTCCAGGGTTGCGGTTTCTTCAGAAAGGGCAGTTGCCAGTGTTCCAATCCCTACTGGTCCACCGTTGAATGTTTTTTGTATGGTGTGGAGAAGCTGTCTATCAACCTTGTTGAGTCCTAGTTGATCAATATCGATCATGGCAAGAGCCTTTGTTACGGTTGCATCGGTGATGTCTGAGTGGGCGAGTTCTGCAAGGTCTCGAGAACGCTTGAGAAGGTAATTCGCAGTTCTTGGGGTGAAACGACTTCTCGCTGCGATGGTTTCGGCTGCGGTTTCTTCAATTTTTATTTCGAGGCGCTCGGCTGAGTTCTTAATGATCTGTGTCATTTCTTTTTGATTATAAAACTCTAGCTTAAGCACTCCTCCCGAAAAACGTGACCGAAGAGGTGCTGAGACAAGGGCTAATTGGGTCGTCGCCGCAATAAGGGTAAAAGGAGGGATGTCGAGCTGAACCGTTCTTGCTGATGGTCCTTTTCCTATAATAATATCTAAATGACCAGACTCCATAGCAGGATAGAGAATCTCTTCAATCGACTTGTTGAGTCTGTGGATTTCATCAATAAAAAGAATATCACCCGATTGGAGGTTCGTGAGAAGGGAAGCAAGGTCTGCTGTCTTTTCGATAGCAGGTCCTGAAGTCACCTTAATTTGAGATCCTGTATGATGGGCAACGAGATGGGCAAGGGTTGTCTTCCCGAGTCCTGGTGGTCCATAAAAAAGAACATGCTCAGGGGAATGCCCACGTTTGTTGGCAGCTTCAAGAAGAACCGAGAGGTTGTTTTTGATAGACTCTTGACCAATGTATTCTCCCCAGGTATGAGGACGAAGTTCTTTGTCGAGAAACTTTTTTGTGCTAGTATTAGTATCTTGTTGATTTGGTTTAGTTTCTCTTGACATATTTGAAGGGTTTGTTATACTCTTTATATCTGTGGGTTTGTTACTCCGGTTTACGAAGTTTTTTTCCAGAATATATATCTCTAAGTGATTAGCCATGCCTTGACTATCGGGTTGATTGCAAAGGACGAGATGGTGCACTCGTTGTAACTGTCCCTATCCTCATCAATTTGCTCAACATGTAGTTCTTAGAACAATATGTATTACTTAGAGATATATGCACTGGAAAGACCTTGTATAACCGTAGCATCAGACTCATTTTTTGTATACTGACTCTTTCATCAAAACTATGTTCCAAAAAACACCAAGACAAGATCTTGGTGTTTTTAGTCTTCTGATTCTATATCGATTACTCGGTCGAGTTCGTTAATGCTCGTGATTCCTTTAAGGAGCTTGTTAACTCCATCTTCTCGGAGATTCATGATTCCTTGTTCTCTAGCGGTTTTTTTGATGAGTCGTCCAGTTGGATGTTCTTCAAGAATATCTGATATTGCCGCTGTGGTTTTCACAGCTTCAAATATTCCAATTCTTCCTTTATAGCCAGACTGATTACACTCGGCACACCCTTTTGGTCCATAGATGGAGCTGGGAATGTGAGCGAGATCATTCCTGGGGGTTTGATTAAAAATTTTCTCAATCGTTGTCTTTCGACTTGTAGGTATGGCTATTGGCTGTTTACAGTGTTCACAAAGTTTCCGTACGAGCCTCTGGGCGAGCACAAGGTTCACTGCAGAAGAGAGGATGCTTGGTTCAACTCCAAGGTCAATAAGTCTTGGAAAGGCTCCGGCAGCACTGTTTGTGTGGAGTGTTGAGAATACCAGATGACCAGTCAAGGCTGAGTGTATAGCAATTTCTGCCGTTTCGACATCACGAATCTCACCAACCATAATTACATCAGGATCCTGTCTCATTGCTGCACGGAGACCACTTGCGAAGGTGTAGTTTTTTTTGTGATCAACCTGGGTTTGAACTACCCCTTGAAGGTGGTACTCCACAGGATCTTCAATCGTAATGATTTTAATATTTGCACCTTTTTTCTTCGCAAGGAGTGCGTAGAGTGTTGTGGTCTTTCCACTCCCCGTCGGTCCTGTGTTGAGGATGAGTCCGTTTGGTCTCTCTGTCTCTCGTTTGATCACTTCGAGGAGATGTTTCTGGATACCCATCGATTCGATAGCAACATCAATATTATCAGGATTCAGAATACGCATTACGATCGACTCCCCATTTCCTCCTGGAATCACCGAGATACGCATCTCGATAGCTTGTTTGTTAATATCTACGGTGAAACGTCCGTCTTGTGCATTGCTTTTAATGTTGAGTTTCATTCCTGAGAGCAGCTTGATCCTTGAAAGAAGAAGCTTATAAGTTGGGTGGGTGAGGTTGGCAACAATGGTGAGAACTCCATCGAGACGATATCTCACGGTCACAGCCTCATCTTCGGGCTCGAAGTGAATATCAGAAGCACCAACACTGATTCCTCCTGCTAAAATGATTTCAACAATACTCGAAACCTTAAACTTGTTGTTTGCTCCAATAACCTCATCAAGTACTATACGAACATCATCGATAGACTTTACTCGTTTCATGGTTCTGGTGATATCATCCGCCGAAACATCAAGAGACCCACTACTTGTCTTGGTGCTGTTGGTTATATCTTGATACCGCTCCCACGCATACTGAAGTCCGTGGATTGATGCAATAAAAATCTCAACGAAATAACCTCTCGTTTCAAGGTCTTTTATCTCACTCTTAACCTCTTCTCTTCTGGGGGAGAGGATGGCAACCTTGATCTTCTTTCCAACAACGTCAAAGACTGCCACCTGGGAAGCTCGAGAGCGTTCTTCGGTAACAAGTCTGAGGGCATTGGTTTTGATCTGAGTTGATTTGAGGTCAATAAAAGGAACGCCGTATTTTTGGGCAAGAATCATGGCTAGATCCTCCTCTTCTCGTTCGTGAAGCTGTGAGACACGATCATTTTGTTTTTGATCATCAAATTGAATACTCATTTGTCTTTATTATATCACAGCGGTGGTTCGGAGGAAGATCTTTTGGCTCATAAGTTTTTAAGAAACATAAAAACCCCAAACTAAACAAATAATCTGGAGTTTTTACTTTTTTTATTTAAGTGCCTGTCGGTTGGCTTGTTTGAAAGCTTCAACTCGATTTGCAACTGTCTTTCGATATGTTGTAGCATTATACTTTCGTACTACAGCAACACTTCCAAGAATCGCAACGATGAGCCAGAGAATATATGGCAGAGCATCTGCGGGTCCTGTGTAGGGAACTTGTGAAAGAAGAACTGATGAAACACCAGCCGCTCTTTGTCCTGCAGGAGGATTTCCAAGTCCAGGGTCATTGCTCGAGATCGCGCTGAGGGCAAAGTTTGTTGGATTGCCGACAGCTTGATTTCCTTGAACCGTTACTGAACAGTCGTCGCTATCATAGTCTCCATCAGAATCTTGAACTCCAAGGGTCATAGAATATGTTCCCGCCCTATTGAAGACAACTGTTTCTGTCTGGGCATTTCCTTCGAAAGCTCCTGACCATGAGTAGGTTAATCGTCCATCCCCACCATTGACTCGCGCAGTAAGAGAAACTTGTTCTCCGACTTGAACCGATGAATCTGAAACTACACACGTAGCACTCACATTATTATTTCGTCGAGGTGCAACATAGTTGTCATCATCCTCAACACGAACTGAACATGTCGCAGTGTCGGTATCTCCATTTCCAGATCGTACTCGAACTTTAGATCGGTACGTTCCCTCTCTTCGGTATCGTTCATTTTCGATTCGGTCATCTCCATCTACGTCTCCAGACCATTCATAGTCGTAGTCTCCATCTCCTCCGTATGCACGTGCAATCCATCGAACTTCGTCCCCCTCTTCTACTCGATCCGGGCTTGCCTCACAGACAACTCGAAGGTCATCATATCGTGGTACTGGAGGGTTGATAACAGGCGGATAAAAGATTGGGCCTCCACAGTCGAAACAAGGTTGAAAGAAAGGATCAATAAATCCTCCTCCAAATCCAAATCCTCCTCCAAATCCAAATCCGGGATCGTAACAATCATAACAAGGTGGATCGTAGGCTATCTGTGTGAATTGTCCTACTCCTCCGTTATGCTCAGAGAATCCTCCAGGAGTTGTTGGTTGGATGTACCCACCGTTGTCATTTGAATAGTATCCAGGATCAGTGTACCCGCCGTTGTCGCCAGCATAGTATCCAGCATCGTAAGCTGTATCTACATAATCATCATTATAATACCCAGCATCGTAAGCTGTATCCACATAGTCGTTGCCGTAATAATCAGAAGTATATGATGCATTTGAATAATCATCATTATAATATCCAGCATCGTAAGCTGTATCTACATAATCATCATTATAATACCCAGCATCGTAAGCTGTATCCACATAGTCGTTGCCGTAATAATCAGAAGTATATGATGCATTTGAATAATCATCATTATAATATCCAGCATCGTAAGCTGTATCTACATAATCATCATTATAATACCCAGCATCGTAAGCTGTATCCACATAGTCGTTGCCGTAATAATCAGAAGTATATGATGCATTTGAATAATCATCCCATTGAGCAGCAGCAGGAGTGGCACCTACAAAAGTAACAATCATAAGTGCGACAAATATTTTTTTGTAGTTTTTAAGAGAATTCATATTTTTTGGATTTGATGTAAAATTCATTTATGAAGAAACTATATACTATTCTTTACATAAAGTCAAGTATGTTACCAAGACCTCTTGGATGTATTATCACCGGCTTAATCTCAACTGAAGCACATTGACAAAGTTATGATCTGTGATATTTTAAAATTTGAGAAAGTTCTCTATTTTAAATGAAAAAGATAAAAAAAACAGTAGTCTGGCCCCTCGCTGGACTGCTCGCAATGTTGGGGCTCACTTCGTGTGGGTCGTTCAAAAAAAATGCAGGTGGAAGTCCTGCAAAAAACAAACCTATCCAGATTGGAGATGTCCTCGAGACTCGGTTTGTGGGACATCAAGAACAAAGAGTTGTAACCGGCTACCATCTCAGTCCTGCAACGCCTGTTGGTGATCTGGTGGGTACGGGAAATTTTTTGATCCTCAAGGATCAAAAAGGTAACCTTTACAATTTTGTTCGAGGAGTTATCACTCCTAGAGCGACTCCTGTCTATGTCTGGAGACGAGGGAGACGAGTCGGAAAGGTGAGTCCTCCAAAGAAGCCTGTCCTTAAGACTTCACCAAAACCGACTTTGAAAGAGGGTGCTTCGTCAGTGAGTAAGAATGTGACAATCTCGACCATTGTTAAACCTGTGGTTGCTAAGAAGTCCTTAGTTGATAACACTCAACCATCTGTGAGGGTTTCCTCCTCATCATACATGTCACCAGAAGATGTCGAAAAGCAGAAGTTAAAGAAACCTCAGTATAAATGATGGTTTAATTGTTGTTTCTTCAATCAATCCCCCTCGCTTCGTGCGTGGGGGATTTTCATATGCAGCAAAAAAAGAGAACCCGAAATAACTTCTTTGCATTTGTACTTGACAAATAAGTTTATTATGATATTATTTTGCCAGGAAAACGAGAGGACGTAAGTCAAAAGAGCAGTTCTTTTACAACTGAATCTCACACCACCTAATAAAATGAAAGAAAAGAACAAAAACCTAGATGGGGCAGCTGATAAGATTGCCGAAACAAAAGTCACTCCTGCCAAAAAAGCAGCGGTGAAAAACCCCAACCCTCTGGAAGCAAAATCAAATCCCGAGGAGATCGAGAAAAAAGGTGCAGCCGAAAAAGCCGAGCTCGAAAAACTTCGGTTGAAGATCAAGGAGTTCGAGAAAAATGAGGAGGGGGAGAAAAAAACCCCTTCCCATTCCCTTCGGAATGGCCTCGTCGCAATCACAGCGGTCTTTCTTTTAGCTTTTGGTGTACATAAGTACGCTGAAAGCGAAAAAAACACTGCGGTGAAAACCGTAGTGGAAGCCGACGCGCTCGCCGCGGAAGTGGAAGCCGACGCGCTCGCCGCGGAAGTGGAAGCCAACGCGCTCGCCGCGGAAGTGGAAGCCAACGCGCTCGCCGCCGCAGCGAAAGCTGATAGTCTTGCCGAAGAGTTAGCAACCGCAACCGCAGCGAGGCTTCTCGCTGAGCAGTCGCTTTCTGCCAAAGCAAAAGTCGCTGCTGCGGAGGTCGCCCGCCTCGCTAAGCTCCACACGCCTCCTCCATTTCTGGAGAGGGTGTGGAACTCTGAGATTGGGTTCAAGCGCTCCCGGAATGGGGAGTGCCTGATCGTAATGGTAGGGGATAAACCCCTTACTATTAACCGCCGTCTAAACGAGGACGGTTCCAGGTCGAAAGAGTATGAAAAACTGCCCACTGCGGCAGTTCAAAACATACTTTCTCGCTCACCCCAGTTCTCTGGGGCTGACATCACCCTAATCTTGCACAACGATGTGCAGAAGATGGGTATTATCGATCGCGCGCCACTATGGCACGCTTTCGTTGTCGTAACACCAGCTAAAGGGAAGCGATTCCCTACAGCCCGGACGGTAAAAAAGTGAGATTCAGTTCCACCCCTCCCAGTGCAGGGATATAATCGCACTGGCTACAGAGTCCTCTTTTCGTTCAATACGATCTGAGGCTCTTTTTCTTTATTATATTTTTACCAAAACCTGCACCCCTTACTAGTGCATTTTTATACAAAAAAACAACTAAGCCCTCATCTCTAAGCTCACTCCAACCTCCTCACCGCCAACCTCAACTCTCACACTTCGCGAATCTTGATCTACGTAATCAAGGAAAACTTCCACGGCGTTTTCGGGGATATACCCAACAATTTTCTCTGGCCATTCGATAATGATGAGGGACTTTTTTTGTGTAAGGGTGTCTTGGATGTAGAGCTGCTCCATTTCTTCTTCTTCTTCAATACGGTATGCGTCTATATGCACAAGGGACTCGAACGGCTGATCTTGCGGAGCGTAGTTCTTCTGGATTACGAAAGTTGGACTTTGGATCTGTTCCTCGATCTTGAGGATTTTGGCAAGACTCTGGGTGAGGGTTGTTTTGCCAGCACCGAGATTTCCATGGAGGGCAACAACAAGACTTTCATCCTTATTCATATGTTTCAAAAAAATCTCAAGGAGAGCGGCTGCGATTTTGGGTGTTTCAGCTTCTGTGTATTTCATAAATAAATTGTACCTGTTTTTACGAAAAGAAAAAGACGCAAGTATGGTCTGTTGTGATAAAATAGGTTAATGACTCAGACTTCTTCGAAACCCAAAAAGAAACAAAAGCTTGTTCTCCTCGATGTTCACGCCATTATCCACCGTGCCTATCATGCGCTCCCCGATTTCTCGACTGCTGCAGGAGTCCCGACTGGTGGTCTCTATGGGGTGATTTCTATGATCTTCTCCCTGATTGATGATCTTGACCCAGATTATATCGTCGCTTGTTACGATCTTCCAAAGCCCACCTACAGACATGAACTTTTTAAAGACTATAAGGCGGGTCGGAAGAAAGCTGATCCCGAACTTATTTCTCAGATTATTAAGTCGCGCGATATCTTCAATGCCTTTGCTATTCCAATGTATGACGCGGAGGGGTTCGAAGCCGATGATATCTTAGGGACGATTGCTGAGCAGATGAAAGATCGAGATGATGTCGATGTGATTATCGCGTCTGGAGATATGGATACGCTCCAACTTGTGAAGGGGACGAAGGTTCAGGTGTATACGTTCCGGAAAGGCCTCAAGGATACCGTGGTTTATAGTGAGAAAAAAGTGAAAGAGCGATATCAACTTTCTCCTGTTCAGCTCATTGATTACAAAGGACTTCGTGGTGATCCATCGGATAATATTCCTGGAGTAAAAGGAATTGGTGAAAAAGGAGCGACTGATCTTCTACTCAAATTCAAGACACTCGATACAATTTTTGAAGAAGTAGCAAAAGGGGAGGAGAGCTTCGTGGGGAAAGGGTTCACCAAGCGAATCTTTAAGCTTTTGTCTGAACAAGAAGAGGAGGCTCAATTCAGCAAAATGCTAGCAACAATTAGACTTGATGCTCCGATCACGTTTGAGCTTCCTAAGGAAACATGGGCAACATCGATTGATGAAGAGAAAGCTCGAGGGCTTTTTGATGAGCTTGAATTCAGAACCTACTCTGCAAGGCTTTCGAGAACTCTTGGGACTGAAGCGGTAAAAAAAGAAATCCTTGCTCCTCAAGATCCTGAGATTCTTGAAGAACTTAAGGTGATGCTTTGGGTCTTCGACTCAAGTTACACAGATCCAGAGTTTGAAGAAATCTTAAGGGTTACCGAAACCGCCAGCGCAACAGCAGCTCAAAACAAGCTTACTCAAATGCTCACTGATCGAGAGGTTATGGTTGTATACACCAAAATTGAAAAGCCTCTCATTAAGGTTCTCCAGAAAATGACTGATCAAGGAATTACACTCGACACCAAGCATTTGAGCAATCTCTCAAAAGAACTTCACCAAAAGATTTCTGATTTAGAGAAAAAGATCTATAAATCAGCCGGGAAAGAATTTAATATTAATTCACCTAAGCAGCTCGGTGAAATTCTCTACGATGATCTTGGGGTGGTGGTGAAGTCTGGAGGAAAGACAGCTGGAGGAGCACGGTCAACGCGTGAAGATATTTTGCACAAGATACAAGATCAACATGAGGTTGTTGTGTTTATTCTTGAGTATCGGGAACTCTTCAAGCTTGTCTCTACCTATATAGATAGTTTGCCAGAGCTTCTTGCCAAAGACGGGAGACTTCATCCGAGATTCCTTCAGTACGGAACAACGACGGGAAGGTTCGCTTCGGAGAATCCTAACATTCAGAATATCCCCGTGAAGTCTGCGTATGGGAAAGATATCCGAAAGGCTTTTGTTGCTCCAGAAGGATACTCACTTCTTGCGTGTGATTATTCTCAAATTGAATTGCGAATTGCTGCATTCCTTTCTGGAGACGAGAAGTTAATTAATACGTTCAAGAATGGCGAGGATATTCATACCTCAGTTGCGGCCCACACATTTGATGTGAATCCCGAAGATGTAACGAAGGACATGAGGCGACAGGCCAAAGTGATTAACTTTGGGATTTTGTACGGAATGGGAGTTTCTGCTCTCCAGAAGAATCTTGGAGTGAAGAGGAAGGAGGCTCAGGAGTTCTATGATACATACTTCAAAACCTTCGACCGTCTCGCCGCATATATGGAAGAAACAAAAGGCTTCATGCAGGTAAATGGCTACACAGAGACGTTCTTCGGGAGAAGGAGGTATTTTGAAGGAACGAACAATATGATGCCTCATATCAAAGCTCAAGCGGAGAGGATGGCAGTTAACGCTCCGATCCAAGGGACTTCAGCAGACATTATCAAAATTGCGATGAGTCAAATAGATACCTGGATAAAGAAAGAAAATCTCGAAGACGACGTTAAAATGATTCTTCAGATCCACGATGAGCTGATCTTTGAGGTGAAGGATTCGAAGATTGATGAGGTTGCAAAAAAGGTCGTCTCAATAATGCAGAGCGTTCTCCCTCTTGAAAAAACTGCAGGAGTTCCTCTTATGACCGGGAAGGAAGCGGGGAAGAATTGGGGATCACTTAAGTCACTCGAATAGAATATGATTTACTTTTTTACAGGAAATAATCATAAGGAGCTGATCCAGAAGAAGCAAGATCTCATCAAAGCACTCCAAACAAAACAGCCAGGAGCTTCGGTGGTTCAGGTTGATTCCGAAGAGATAACCGCCGACTTTATTGAGGGACTTTTCGAAACGCAGGGGCTTTTCTTGGATAAGCAGATTGTTTCTTTTGGGCAGGTCTGTGAAGAAAAAGATCAATGGGCAGTTCTCAAGAAGAATCTCAAAGACTTTGCTGAGCGTGAAGATATTATTATTTGGTCTGAAATTCACACAAAGGTTTTGGCGCCTCTTAAGAAAAAAATAGAAGAGATCAAAAAACTTTCTCAAAAAACAGTCGAACTTAATAAGGCTAAAGAATCATCAAATGAACAGTCTCCCGAGCTCTTTACGTTTGCAGGACAATTCTTCACACTTCCGAAGAAGAACCTCTGGGTTGCCTTCCAGAAAGTCAGAGATGAAGTCGCTGACGGAGATGTTCCTCTCAATATGCTTTTGTGGCAAACGAGAGCGATCTTGCAGTCACGAGCATCGAATGCGGAGGATTCGGGACTGAAGCCTTTTGTCTATAGTAAGTCGCGAGTACTCCTTGATCGGCGGGGTGAAAAAGATATAAAAAACACTCTCGTTGAGCTTACAAAGATAGGACAGGAGATGAGAATGGATAAGAAAAAAGGATACATTCTTCTTGAGCAATACATCCTTAATAGATCATAGAATGGCGTGGGAGGCTTGTGTCGTGGTTCCGTTTGCAGAATCGTGAAAATGTGTTATTCTTTGCGAACCAGTATATGCGTCCATAGCTCAGCTGGTAGAGCAGCAGCCTTTTAAGCTGACGGTCCCAGGTTCGAGCCCTGGTGGACGCACAAAAAAGATGAAGCCTTCGGGCTTTTTCTTTTTGGATGAGCCTCGTTTAATTTGTTTCACTCATAAAAAACAAGTCAGATGTTGCCTCGAATTTTCCAGGATACAAGAGGGTGAATTTTTTAGATTTCGGAAGTTCAGGACCAAGGGCATTCTGTTTTAGAATAAATAAAAAGCCCGGGGGTGCCGGGCTTGGGGTGGAAGTGATTCGCTAAGAAGCGACATCACCACCGAAGGGAAGTTCTGATTGAACAGGTCGTTTTTTTCGTCCAGATTTGAAGTATCCTTCGAGAGTGCTTCGGCGGGCTCGCCAAAGAGCTTCTGATCTTGAGGTGTGGCGTCTGAGGGTACGGTAGGCTCTGAGCTTTAACGACTCTTTCATGTTAATGTCGAATTTCATTTGCATAGGTTCGAATTGCTGGATTCATCCTTAGTATAGCAGGTTACCTCAGTATCCCTGTGGAAAAAGATCCGAACCTTGGGTCGATGATTTTTTTCCTTAACTATGATAATCTTGGCAGATGATAAAACTCCTCCTGCCTAATATAAGAAGTGCTCAGAACGTGGGGACTATTTTCCGGACGGCGGAAGCTTTCGGGGTTGATGAGATATTGCTTTCTGGGTACACTCCGCAACCCATTGATCGTTTTGGAAGAGATCGATCTGATATAGCGAAGGCTTCGCTTGGAGCAGAAAAAATACTTCCGTGGAGGCCGATTGAAAACATCCAGGAATTTATAAAAGAAGAAAAAAGAAATGGAGCTTTTCTTGTAGGGTTAGAACAGGAGCGTGAATCTCTTGATCTCCGAAAGTTAAAAGAAGTTCAAAAAATAATAGAGGAACAAAAAAACCTCATCCTTGTTGTGGGGAATGAGGTTGATGGGATTGACCAGGAGATACGAGAGTTTGCTGATACCTTCGTTGAGATTCAGATGTTTGGTAAAAAAGAATCTCTCAATGTCGCAATCGCAACGGGGATTATGCTTTGGGAATTTCTTGGCAAACAGGACAGAAGTGACCAGCTCGACCGTTAACTACTTTACGTTTAATGATTCCTACACACCTTTCTCGAGGACACACATTTCCCGTTCGTCGATAAACATTATTAGGTTCCGTGAAACGTGCTGTTGTTCCATCAAGTCTACGATAGTCAGATCTTGATGTGTCTCTAAGGTCAACTCCTTCTTTCATCACTTGCCTTGTGTACTTAAGGAGCGATATAAATTTAGGCTTTGGAATATTGTGGACTTTTGTTTCTGGATGAACTTTTGATAAAAAGAGGGCTTCATCTGAATATATGTTCCCAACCCCAACAATAAGTTCCTGGTTCATGAGGGCTGTTTTGATGTTCCAATTTGGTTTCTTATTAAGTTGCTCCCTAAAAATTTCAGAAGTTACTGCTGGATCAAATGGCTCGGGTCCGAGACCTTTGAGGTGTTCTTCAGTTTCTGAGGTTTTGAAAAGGGTGATTTTGGCGAACTTTCTCATGTCAGACATGACAAGACTACTGTCGTCTATGAAGGTGATCACGAAGTGGATGTACTGATTAAAAGGATCATCAGAGAGAGGTCCTGCTTCTGTTGCTACCCATATATGGTCTTTCTCCGAAAAAGAATACGTTCCATAGAGGAGGTGACCTGTCATTTTGAGGTGGATATGAATAGTCTGATTGTTGTTGAGAGTAATGAGGATGTTTTTCCCGCGTCGCTCGGCAGAAATAATCTTAGAACCACATATCTTTTTTTTGAATCTCTCAAAAAAAATAGAGTTCTTAATCTCAGATTTATTCTGGTATCTGTCACTTGCATAATTACTCCAGCAAGTTTTGACTGTCTTCCCAATTACGGTTTTCTGGAGTCCCTGCGTGGTACGTTCTACTTCTGGGAGCTCAGGCATAGCTTATTAAATTAAAGACTTCTTAATTTCTTCGGTGGCAACATCCATATCTGACCAGGGCTCTTTTGCTCCATCGGCCCTCATGATATATGGGTCAGTTCCTTTCCCTGTAATCAGAACTACTGAACCTTCTTGGACATGAGAAAGCGACTTTTTTATTGCCTCGCGACGATCATATTCTATTGTGAGTTTTTTTATATCTTTAATTGCACTCGACATTTGTTTGATGACGTCTCGAGGATCTTCGTCGTAAGGATCTTCGTCGGTAAGAATGATGTGGTCACAATATTGCTCAGCAATCTTCGCCATTTGTGGTCTCTTCCAAGTATCACGACCACCTCCACAATTTCCAAGGACACAAACTTTGTGGCGATCCCCATAAACCTTATAAAGTGCCTCGAGTGAATCTGGTGTGTGTGCATAATCAATGATTACCTCGTAATCTTGACCTGCGTCTACTTGTTCTAGTCGTCCGGGGAGGTGAGTGACGTTTGAAATTCCTTTTGAGATAGTCGCCAAAGGAAGCTTGAGATATTCTGCAGTGAGTACGGTAAGAAGAATGTTTGAGATTGTAAATTCTCCCGGGATTGATGAAAAGAACGTTACTCCTTTATAAGTAAAAGATACTGACCGGTCACTTGATTGGTAATCGTCAAGAAGTCCGAAAAAAGATGCAATTTTTTCACCTTTGGCTCGATTGAGGAATTGAACTCCATGGTCGTCGTCCGTGTTTGCTATGAGTGCTGATTGTTTTTTGAGGAGGTTAGCAATCCTGAGTTTGGCATCCCTGTATTTTTCGAAAGAGCCGTGGGCTTCAATGTGTTCTGGAGAGAGGTTGGTAAAAATAAATGCATCAAGAGGAATCCAGTTGTTCCGAAAGAACTTTGAGCCTTCAGAGGTGATCTCAAGAATAATATGTGAACAGTTTGCTTTCTTTGCTTCTGAAATAAACTTCTGCATAAAAAATCTCCCAGGCATCGACATTTTGTAGAGGTTAGGAACTTCATTCTCTCCGATCTTAAAATGAATAGTTCCTGTCAATGCCGTCTTGTATCCTGCTGTGGTTAGGATAGAGTTCATGAATTCTGCAGTACTCGATTTTCCTTTGGTTCCAGTGATTCCGATGATGGTGAGTTTTTTTGAGTAGGCTGGAAACCCATATGCTATAGCTGCAGTGAAAGACATGAGCCAGTGGTAGATTGGCTGAGCTTTTTTGTAGATGTTTTTTGGGATAAGGCTCCGAACGAAACCAAGAATAGTATCAAGCATGGTGTTTTGATTATTTTTTAGTGGAGGGTTTGTAAAGCTTTGGTAACCATTTCTTCGGTAGTCAGATTGGGATCAAGAGATTGAATGGTGGTTCGTGCTTCTTTCTCCGAGTATCCAAGACTCACAAGTGCTTCGAGTGCGTCGCTCGCTCCAGAGGAGTAGGGAGCATTATCAAGATTAATCTTCGAAACCTTATCTCGGAGTTCAAGCAGAATCTTCTCAGCACTCTTCTTTCCTATTCCGGCAACCTTCGTGAGGTGAGTCAGATCATTGTGTCCAATACTCTGAACAAGAACTTCGGTCGGTGCTGTATTCATAACTCCGAGAGCACTCTTTGGTCCGATTCCATTCACTCCAAGAAGAAGGTTGAAGAAATCCATATTCATCCTTGTTTCAAAGCCATACAGATCACTCGCTTGTTCTCTGATGTGATGATGGATCCAGAGCTTTTTTGGTTCGTCTGCAGCACAATTTCCGAGAAGGTCGTTCGTTACAAAAATCTTATAACCCAAACCATTACGAAGAAGCACGACATGTTCGGGCTCCTTGTGGAGAATGGTTCCTTCGAGGTAAGCAATCATAGATCTATTATATCATTTTTGGTTTACTTTGTGAGAGATTTGAGAAAAGGAGAATGAATCTAGGATGATAGAAAGGGTGCTTGCATTTTTAAATAATTCTGTTAAAGTTCTTGCACTATGCCAATCATACAATCAGCAAAAAAAGCACTTCGAGGAAGTGAGAAAAAGCGAATCTTTAACTTGCGACGAACGCGAGATGTTAAAACAGTAACGAAAGATATTTACAAAGCTCTTACTGGAGGAAATGTTAAGGAAGCAAAAGAGCTTCTCCCAACAGCCTACAAAGCACTCGATAAAGCTGCTAAGATGAATACAATCAAGAAGAATAATGCTTCTCGAAACAAATCACGACTCAGTGCTGCAATCAAAAAAGAAGATCAGAAATAATAAAACTAAAAAAACTCATCTTGTTTAATCAGATGAGTTTTTTGTTACCTAAGTATTTATAAAAAAAAGACCCGCCTCGTCAGTCTCTCGAAATGAGATACTGACGAATGCGGGTCTTTGGAGGTTACTTCTGTTCGAAGAAAACCTCTTCCGGAGAGAGATCTTCAAAGATTCCTCCTGGACCAAAGTGGTCTTTCGGCTGCCCGAGTGAGGGTTTAAAATCAGGATCACGCAAGAATGCGGTTACCTCGATGTCGAGGATCCAGAAGTTCTCTCCCTCTTGGGTTGTAACCCAGAAGGTGGGTTCTTCAAACCTGAGATCAAGGTTGATCTCCTTAAGCATTTTACCGCTTAGGAAGACTTCCTCTCGATTTGAGGTTGATCCTTCCTGATAGGTTCTTCCCCCGAAGTACATTACTTCATCCTGGGTGATTGTCACGATTGAATGGGACGTGTTTTTCCCAGGGTCTGAAACTCCGGGTCCCCTGGAGGGGTTTGCTGCGAGGTTTCCTGCGGGCCCAACATAATAGTTGATACCCTCGGATAATTCCTCTCGGTAACCTTCAAACCCTTTCCTGTTTTCTTTCATTTGTATCCGATCCCAGCCAAGTCCTGGAGGAACTTGGTCTTGATCGATGATCTCACCTTCGCGATCAATTACTTTGAACTCTGTGCGATTAAGCACAGAGTTGCGAACTTCCACTCGAGCAAACCCTTTTTCGAAAGCCTCCGCGTAAACGAAGGTCTCTTTGATTGCTGGGGCTCCGCTTGGGAGGCGGAAGGAATACCCTTCGAGTGACTTCATGATTTCGAACCCTTCAGAGGGAATGTCTCCTAAAGAGGAGGCATCTTTGTAACGGTCTCCCCTCGAGAGGGTGACCGTGGCTTCCTTTATTAAGGAAGTTTTAGGCTTGGTGTTGATCGACAGGATCATTCCTCCAACCAAAACCAAGAGACAAAAGGCTGCCCAGACCATTTCTTTTTTCATAGGATACAAAAGTCTTGCCGAAGCAAAGCTATTCTATTCTATGAAAAAAGAAGAAAAATATAACAAAGAACTGCATGGGAATATAGTACATCTTTTTTCTGTAAAGTCAATATCTAGGCGTCAGGTTAATGCATAAAAATAGCCAAGCCTTACTCCTTTTTTTTGGTCGTGTAACAAAAAAACCACACAAATTGTATGGTTGAGAAGTTGAGGCTAGAACCCAAGATATTCCATAAGTCTGTGGGCAAGTGATTCTTCGAGCTCTTCTTCATCAAGATACTGAAGAAGATATTCGGTGATGAGCTCTGGGTCAAGATCATCAGCCAGCGGAACAATAATGTGTGGCATGATGGCCTTTTTAGAATTGAGGATGAGTTGGTTGGCTTCTCCATCGACTTCGTCTTCTATCCAGAATGATTCGAGTGATCGGTAAGGGTAGAGTGTGTCATCAATCAGGACTCCACGAGTTCCGAGGGAGATGGTGATTTCGTCGTGTTCTTTTTGAGAATAAAGAATCATAGTAAAAGCTCCAAGGAGAACCACTACTGCAAAGAGGTAATCAGCAAAATAGATAAGGAGAATTGCGAGCGCAATTACGATAATCCCAAGAACCCAGTACCAATCATGAGACTTCTCATGATTATGATGATGCTCGAGAGTTCTCCATGAAATTTCAGGAATAAATGCCATATAGGGTTATTATCAGGGAATGGGAGGCTTTTGTCGAGGAAGGTTTGTGCAAAGGTTTATTTCTGGAGTGCTTGTTTGTTCTTGCTGTCTAGAAAGTGCTGCAATATAAGGGCTGCAGCGCGTGCATCGTGCATCTCGTCATTTCCTGTGGCACCTCCTCTTTTTGCTCTGCTCGAAGTCTCAGTTTCTTCAGTAAAGCGATTTGCTTCTCGGGAGGTCATAAATTCTGGGTGGAGGTGAATAGGGAGGTCAGACTTTTTCTTTAGAGAATTAATTGCTTCGTGAATGTGTTTCATGAGGGGGTTTTCGATCATTGAAAGATCTCGTGATTCCCCAAAGACAAATCCTCCATTAATTCTGTTCTCTTGAGTAAGTGAGGTAAGTGTCTCAATCCAGTCAGGGTTGTTCTTAAGAACCTTGTATGGGAAAGCAACAGTTCCGTCTTCGTTGGAGACGGCGATTCCTATTCTTTTGAGACCGTAATCAATACCGATATATTTCATAGATTAGAGTATGCATGGAAGGATTGTCTATTGCAAGGTGAAGAGAGAATAGCCTGGCCTGTGAGATTCCCGAAAGGGATCGAGAGGGTGATCTGGTGTTGCAAATCGAGCTGTTTTTTGGTACTCTTCTAGGGCTCAACAACACTTGGAAGTGTGGCAGAGCGGTTGAATGCACCAGTCTTGAAAACTGGAGTATCCGAAAGGGTACCGGGGGTTCGAATCCCTCCACTTCCGCATAAAACATTAATTCCTGGATCTGTAAGATTCAGGAATTTTTTGTTTTACCGAGAAGTGAGGGATGAGAAAAGAGGGAGCTGCGAAGCCGGACGAAGTCCGTAAGTGACCGGCGGGGTCGAGCGAATGAGATTAGTCTGAGTTCGTAGAACGAAAGAATAATCCATGAGGGTGACCGAATCCCTCCACTTCCGCCAGAGAATTTAAATCAAGTGACTTCTTTGTCACTTCACGATAAAACCCAGCTTCGCTCTACTCACGTAGCACTCACTGGGTTTTTCGTTTGCTCCGCGAATTCATCTCGATTTGTATAAAGTTGGAAATGGAGGAATGGTGGAGAAAATAAGTTTCTGGAGTTACCTTGCTGTAAGTAATATCAATAAGTATCCAAAAAATGCAACTAAAATATGCCAGATAAAATGAGTTCCAATTGGGATGTGTTCACAGACTGACATGTCTATACTTCTGAAGAAAATTGCAAGAGCAAATGTAATTATGGCAGAAAAAAATAATAACTTAGAAGTTGGAAATTTTCTTATAAAGAAAAATCCTAATAATATGAGTCCAGTCAGTAATGTTATGTATGGAAGTGATCCGTTAAGGTGTGGTATCTGTTCAGCATATAGGGTGACTGAAAATAGGGAGGTAAACAGAAGTAAGGTCTTAGTTTTTGATTGGGTTACTTTAAATAGAAGTAGGAGGGTGATCGTTGACGCAAAAACCAAGATTGAAAGCGTGTCGACAGTGTCACCAAGTGTAGATTGTGTGGTGTGCCACCATGCACTCCCTACTCCAATGAGAATCAAAAAGAAAGGAAGAAGTAACTTCAAAATGCCTTTCTTAGTCTTCAATTTATGGAGCGCCAGAAGAGTAAAAATTATAAATGCAATATTGGTTGCTAAGTTGATTGGTTCGAATGAGGAGCTTATGAGTTGTTCACAGTATTTAGTTGGGGTGTCTAACATGGGTTAAATTTTAATACAAGGAATAAAAAATGATCTATGTGCACTAGGTCTGTGTCTTTCACTGCACGTTCTGTACTCCCCCACACTACTCTCTTTCGTACGAACCTAAACACTCATTAATATATTCCATGATTTCTTTTCGAGGACTTTCTCTTCGGTAGGTTCCGTCTCCTTGGAGTTTCTTTTTACCAAATCCGCTCAAGACATCATATCCTTGCTCTTCGAGGTATCTGAGTTCCGTGAGTGCCCAAGCCCAGGCATTTCTTTCGAGAAGCATTTCTTGACTACTGAGGTTCTCATCCAGTTTGTTAAAAACTTTCTGCTCCTCCTCGGTAAGATTGTTCTTTGAGAGTTGCTCAACAGATGCTTCGAGCAGCCCTTTTTGTGTGTATGTTTTACCTATGGGGGACTCAGGATTTCTACTCTGCTGGGCGTGACCAATCTCGTGAAAAACATTGAGCAGAAAATCTCGACGAGTGATCTGACCTTTTTGAATCTCAATGTGTGATGTATTATTTTCAGGACTGAATTCGTGTGCAAAAATACCATCCTCTTTTTCCGCTAGAACAAAAAAACAATCTCCGTCTGGAAGAGTATCATCAAGATCATACACATCTCCATTGTTGTGGTTGAGCTTGAGGGTGATTTCTTCTCCTTGTTCTTGTATTTCGATGTCGAAATTCCGATCGGGTGTGTGATCAATCTTTGAGTCAAAAACCTCCAAATCTTCTGGTTCTAGCTCTTTGGCTCTTCTGAGATTTTGGATGAATTTTTCAAACATATCTACAGTTTATACTTTGTTTAAAGAGAAAGAAAGTCTTTATTACAAAAGACTAAAGAATAGACGGTCGGAGTTTTTCTGCTACACTACATTTTATATGATTCAATTTGATGACGTCGCAAAAATAGAAATGACTATAGGGCTTATTCAGTCTGTAGAAGAGATTGAAGAGTCTCATAAGATGTATAAGCTTATGGTTGATTTTGGTGAGGAGAAGCCTCGAACCATTCTCTCTGGAATTCGGAAGCTCATTACCATCGAGGAGCTCACAGGTAAGAAGGCTGCTTTTGTCACTAATCTTGAGCCAAGACCTATGCTCGGTATGGAGAGTCAGGGAATGATCCTTGCCGCGAGCACAGACGAAGCATTCTCGCTTCTTGAGGTCAGTCAGAATATTCCACAAGGAACCAAGATTTTGTAAGACAAGACGTCTTTAAATAAGGTATACTAGAAGTATATGAATCTTTCGCTCAAAGAATCACTGCTCACCAAAGGATTTCCCGTTCCTTCTTTTTTGAAAATGTCTGGTCCTGGGATCGAAATTGGAACTAAGAGTGTAACCTATTTTGCATCTCGTGAAGAGAAAGGGATGATTCTTCCTGAGATCTTTGACCATAAGATTCTCAAGACTGAATGTGTTATGAGTGCCGTGAACGATATTGCCGAATGCGAGGAGCTTGTAGCTGTTCTTACTGAGTTGGCCCAAAAGCATTCTATTACAAAGGCAAACATTACCATTCCTGAAGAGGAGATTTATATTTTCTCAACGATGGTGTACCTTGAAGAGGGACAAGCAATTGAAACAGCACTTATTAGTCAGATCGAAAAGAACGTTCCTTTTTCTCCGGATGATATTACCTATGACTATCAGATTGTCCGAACCAAAGGGCGTGGTGTTATCTTGTCTGTAGCGGCAGCTTCCAAAAAAACCGTTCGCATGTACGAAGAAATTTTGATCTCAGCAGGGATTACTCCTCTGCGAGCCATGAGTGAAAATCAGGCTATTATAAATGCACTTCTTCCAGAGTCTGATAATGATCCTCATATCGTCGTGTATGTTTCGGAGGATCGAGCTGTATTTTCAATTTGTGAAAATGGGGTGGTTGAACTCACTTCGAGTATTACATTCAATAGGAAGTTTGAAGGAGAAAATGATAAGAAAAATACATTCGTGAATCTTATCCAAAAAAAGATTAGTCAGATCTTGATGCATTGGTACGGAGCTAAAGGGAAGGGGCAGCGAGCCAAGATGCACCACATGTTGATGTATTCTTTTGACTCCAAAATCACTCACGATCTTATGGTGTATCTTAAGACCTTCTTTCCACATCTTGCATTTCATTCGGGAACCCCTTGGGAAAACATGTTTGATCTTGAGGAATATCTTCCAGAAATCACCAAGGATCAGGCTTTCTTGTTTGTAAAAGCAATCGGGGCTTCGCTTGTCGGGCGGAAAGTGTAAACTACCTTTATGAATATTCTTACGGAAGAACAAAAAGAACATGTTGAAAAAATCTACAAACGAAAGTTTGTCACTGTCCTATTATGGGTGCTGAGTTTTGTAGGAGTGGTATTTTTGATTGCCGTCGGGCCGCTCTATCTCCAGTTGTCACAGCAGTCAGTTCTCTTGGAGCAGAAGATTCAGGACATTCAATCATCGGAGTTGGCTGCAATTCAGTCAGAACGAGATGGGGCAATCGAGGGTGCTCATGATCTTCTTGTTTTGTTTAAAGGGATTAATCACTCACCTCAACAATACTTGAGGAAGATTGTTGAGGATTTTGATGGGGTAGAAATTAGTGCCATTACTACTAATTATCAAACTCAAGTGATTACGTTCAATGGAAGGGCTGACACACGGCAAGATTTTGTTGATATGACTAACACTCTTCAGGAAGTTCCTTGGGCTGACGGGGTAGAGGTTCCTGTCTCTAATTTCACTAAAAGTAAAGACATTCCCTTTTCTCTGACACTCACTCTAAACTCAGAAGCCTATGTTGATTAATATTATTACAAAAAAAATGTGGTCAGCAATCTTTCTTTTTCTCGTGGTGCTCGTTCTGGTGTTTGTTTCGATGATGATGCTCAGAGGGTTGCTCGAAAAAAACCAACAATCAGCGGAAGTTCTCTTTGGATATGTTGGAGGAAATACTGATGTTTCTATCCTGAAACAAGATATCACTAAAGCAAATGAGGTTCAAAAAAAGCTGAATGGATGGCTCCTTGATCCTCGTGATACAGTAGATCTCGTAACCTATGTTGAGACTATCTCTGATAAGGTTGGTCTCAATCCTACTATTGAGAATCTCAATGCTCAGAAGACAGTAAGTATTGGAGATGGAGAGAGCTCGGCACTTGAACTGGTAGTTCAAATGGAAGGAAGCTTTGAAGAGATACAGCAATTCTTGACACTTATGGAGAATGTTCCCTATCAGTCTCACCTCGAAGATGTCAGAATTCAGAGGGTAGGGCAGGCTGAGGATTCTTGGCAGATCATGATTCAAATTATTGTTTATACAACCCCTCAAATATAATTTATGAATACTCAAAACACCTTCTCATTTTTTAAGGATAAAACTCCACGCTTTGACTGGTTGTTTATTATGCTGACAGGAGCATTTCTTCTTGCTGTCAGTTTCCTGAGTGCCTGGTATCTCATGGATGCTACTCAGGAAAGCTCAGGCGATATAAAAGTTAAAATAAATAATGCTGTAATTTTGGATGAGGAGGCTTTCCAAGAAATCGAAGAGCGATTCACATCACGAAAAGGAAGTCTGGCAGATGTGCTGATTGATATAGAAGACAAAGAGGAGGGTACTGAGATCGAAGCCTCTGATGAGTCAGATGCCTCAAAAGATCTTGAAGATGCCTAATACTCGTGGTACACTCTTGGCATCCTTCCGTAGTTCAATGGATAGAATAGGGGACTTCTAAGCCTTTGATGTAGGTTCGATTCCTACCGGAAGGACTCGTAAAAAAAGCACCTATAGGGTGTCTTTTTTTGTACCCAGATTTACGTCAAAAATAATCTCTAAGCTCAAGAAAGATATGATACAATATTTGTATGTTTGGAATAAAAAAACGAAAACCAGAAGACCAAGATTCTCATATTGTTGTACCTCCAGAAGATTCTCAACAAGGCGTGAATTCTGATCCATACCACGAAGTCATCAGTCCGGATGACTTGGTTGGAATTGTACCAGCGAAGCAAGAGGTTCTTGGAGTTCACACTCCACTTCAAGAAGTTTCCGAAGAGCTCAATCTCCAAAAAAAAGAAACTCCTGTTAGGTTGCAAGTCCAAGAAACCCCTCCTCGTCCTTTTGAAAATCAATTTGTTGTAGATGAGGTTGCATCGGCCCTAGAGCAGACATCAGAAGCTCTAGTTCCTTCTGTCGAAGCAGATCAGGAAGTGGCTCCAAGAGTCATTACTGAAGGATCAAGTCTTGAGGATCTAAAAAAGAGAGAGCAACAGCTCGAAAATCATTTTGCCCAAAGAGCTTCGGATCAGCGAGAACAAGACATTCTGTATGCTGAAAAAGCAGAAGATGAAGACCTAAAGAAGGTAGGGTCTGGTGTTGGTGGAAGAGCAGAAGGTGAAGCTGCTCAAGCGCCAGCGACACTCGGTGGTTTGGTTGACCAGATGGAGCACGATCTTGGAAGTCTTGCAGAGTCTGCTAATCGAGCACTAAGAGAAGAGGCTGCTACGCTTCCTCCACAAACGCAACAGGTTGGTTCTGTCTATCAAGAAGCAAGCCCAGCTCCTGCTCAAGAGTCCTCAGGGGTAGAGGTGAGGAGTCATGAATCTTCGTTAGATAGTGCTCGCTCTGCCATTGAGAAGGCATACGACGAAGCACACATTTCAGGGGTAGAATCTTTCGATGCACTTTTCACGAGTCTTGATCAGGTTCCAAATTTCACATCAAGCGATGTTGGGATCTATGCCCTCGAAGAGTTGAAGCAACAGATTGCCATGGTCCGAGAAGGAAATGCTCCAATCAACGTCATTACAAAAACAGGAGGTCTCCGTAAGAAGGTTCTCGAACTTACGAATCAAGAGATGGCTGCGTAGAAAAATTAATTTACTCTATTTATGAAATACACTATCATCTCAGGAAGTCATCGGAATCCATCACAATCTTTTAAGGTGTCAGAATGGCTTGAGACAGAACTCAAAAAACAAGATCAGGAGGTGGCAATCATTAATCTTACCGACAATCCTTTTCCGCTTTGGTCTGGGTTTGAAACTCCTCCAGAAATGAAAGATGCCTTGCAAGACCTTAATAGTTCGGACGGAATTATCATTGTTTCTCCAGAGTGGCATGGTATGGTCCCGGCTGGACTCAAGAATCTCCTCCTCCATGTTTCGACAGATGAGGTTGGGCATAAGCCGGCACTTTTGGTGGGGGTTTCTGCCGGGCGAGGGGGAGCGTATCCTATCACAGAGCTTAGGTCATTCGGTTCTAAGAATAATAGAATGAATATTATTCCAGAGCATCTGATCGTTCGAGATGTAAATAATGCTATGAATGATCATGATTTCGAGAAAGGAAGCGAAGAGGATTTATATATTAAAAAAAGAGCACTCTTCGCTCTTGAGGTAATCAAAGAGTATGCGGAAGCACTCGCTCCAATGCGTGCTCGCGGAAAGGTGCTGAGTGATGAGTATAAGAACGGAATGTAAAAATAATCTAGAAAAAAAGCCACACTCTAAGAATGTGGCTTTTCTACTATTAAGAATTTGTTCCGAACCAATCTGTAATCCACTGTTTCATCATGTCAATTTCTCCTGATTGAGCATTGATAACATCATTAGCAAAAACTTTCATTTCTTCTCGTTCGGTTCCTTCGAGGAGAATTTTTGCCATCTTAACAGCTCCTTGATGGTGAGGAACCATATCTCGGAGGAAGGCCTCATCGAGTTCGTCACCTGTTTTTCCATCTAGGTTTTGCATCATACTGGCCATCATATCGTCCATGCTCATCTTTGCCTCCATGTCCATTCCTGCTCCCATATTCATCTCTGCGTGATCCTCGACATTTTTTTCTGTGTTCTGACCGCCCACTGTCATCCCTAGGAATCCACCCACAATGAGTGCTAAGAGAACAGGGGTTGTTACGAAGTTTTTCATGATTTTATTATTAGACTTATATACCCTATGGGGGTATACTATCATGTATGAAAAAAGAAACAAACGACAAGCTCCAGACAAGACTTAAAAAGATTGGAGGGCAGGTAAGGGGTGTCCAGAAAATGCTCGAAGAAGATGAATACTGTATTGATGTTATTACACAAACATCAGCGGTGCGGAGTGCTCTCAAATCGCTCGAAGATGCCTTACTCGAGAACCATCTATCAACATGTGTGGTAGAGCAGATAAAAAGTGGGAGGGAAAAGATTGCTGTTAAAGAGATACTCAGGGTGTATAAACTCAAGAAATAAAAAACTCCTGGGATGATGATGTTTTTATTTTCAGGTCAAAACAGAAAAAAGCCATACTCCAATCAGAGAATATGGCTTTTTCACAACTCTGCTTGTTATGTTGGTGTTTGGTGGGGGGCACGGGACAAACGTCGAACCTTTTGAAAAAGGCGGGTTGCTGAGAGCGGTTGTGTTGAACACGGTATCAAAAAATACAAAAAACAAACTAACGAGTTGTCAGGTGAATTCTCGCGAACATGAGGTGTGATATACTCAGGAACATGTCAGCGAATCTTCAAAAACTGAAGGAAGAAATGGAGCCTTTTTATAAGAGTGTAGGCTCAGTTTCTTGCCCTTACTTCAAAGAAGAAGTCTCGTTTAACTCAAAAGGATGGAAACATCTAAGGTTCAAGACTCAGCGTGAATCAAGAGCCCATCAAGATCAGTATATTAGAATGAAGAACCTGAGGTTCGCTCCAATCATTCTTAAGAAGTCATCGACACTTCAAGAAGTGAGAATACAGAAACAGCTTGTTGAAGTGAAGACTAGAAATAGAAAAGAGAAAGTTCGCAAGAGTGTAACCTATTACGGCTTCATGGCCATTCTTCAAGATGGTGATTTACAGAGAAGGTTTAAGATTATTGTGAAACAGATCGAAGGGGGCGAAAAGCATTTCTGGAGCATTATTCCTTTCTGGAAAAATAACAAAGAACTCAAGCTTCACTCGGGGAACCCAGAGGAAGATTAAGAAACAAAAAACACCAACGAGAAGCTGGTGTGTTTTGTTGTGTTTGGTTACAGTTTACAATGATTGACCGTGACAGGGTAAAGACCCCCCAAACACATTAATACTCTACCAAAAGTATATCATTTACGCAAGTGCTCTCTAGGAGATTTTACGCTGTATGGTGCAAGATGCGACCACCCTAATCTAAGGGGGAATTAGGATTTTTTTGATGGAAATAGAACCACTAAGAATGCGAGTATATGAGTGTTTATTTTTGTTAAGTATTTCGAGAAAACTTGGTGCGGGATTCTTCATAGACCCTTGTTTTGCAACGTATTTTGTGATAAACTTAATCAATATGATTAATGTCTCCAGGATGTCGTCCAAGGTTAGGGTTAGCCTATTTTTGCTACTGTTTTGTGTGCAGATCGGGCATCTATTAAACTTGACTTTAAGTGTATCCTTTGCTACACTTTCTCCAGCGATAAATGAGCTGGGTGTAACCGAAGAGAAAAGTGTAGCAAAGGATACACTAAGAATCGAAATGATAAAGTTTAAAAACGAACACACCTAGTGTTCGTTTTTTGTTTTCTAATAAGTTCCTGTATCCTTCCTCCTTTACCCACCTAAGGGAAAAAACATGGATCACAAACAGACCTACGCGATCTACGCCCGGAAATCCTCAAAAGACGAATCTCGCCAAGTCCAATCAATCGGCCGGCAGATGGGAGATCTCCAGAGGATGGTGGAGCAAGAGGACCTCTCCATCTCTAGGCGAAAATACATCGAGGAAGAAAGCGCCTTCAAGCCAGGAAGGAAAGTCTTCAGCGAATTAGTAAAAGCCACTAAGGCCGGAACGGTAAGTTCTTGGCTTTGCTGGCATCCCAATCGTCTTGCCCGGAATGCAACTGACGCCGGGAAGGTGATTCAGCTTCTGGACGACGGCTACCTTTTCGAGATCAAGACTCCAACCCGGACCTACCGAAATACTCCAGAGGATAAGACCTTCCTCATGATCGACCTTGTCTATTCCAAGAGAGACTCGGACGATAAGAGTGAGCTGGTGAAGAGTGGAATGACCAAGAGATACGAAAGGGGATTTCCGTCTGGGAATCCTTCGGTTGGATTCTCACTCTTGAAGTCTGAGTATGAGTCGAGTGTCTGGACCTTAGACCAAGAGAGGTTTCCTCTCGTTCAGAAACTGTTCCGAAGATTCCTCCAGGGAAAGATGAGTATCCAAGGTCTCGCCAATTATGCAGATTCCATCGGACTCACTACTCCATGTAGACGGAAGACCGGAGGGAAGTCACTCTCACGATCTGCTATTCATCGCAACATTCTCAGGAACCCGATCTACGCAGGGTTCTTTTTTGATTCGAAAGACAGGAGATACGAACTTCACCCGAATCTCCCAAGAGTTCTGACGGAGAAGGAGTATTGTAGGGTCCGGGCACTTCTCTCTGAGAGGAAGACTTCTGAAGTGAAACACTCCAGCTTTTTCATCTACCGGGACCTCATCAAGGATCAGTATGGAAGGAAGCTCCTGGCTGATCGGAAGCATCAGCTCAGGTGCGAGTGTGGATTTAAGTTTGCGCACCGAAACAAAGCTAAATGCCCGAGATGCCAAACCTTCATTGAGGATATGGAGAACCCAAGATTCCTCGAATACACTTACTACTGCGCGAACTACATTTCGGATGGTGGAATTCTCAAGAAGAGGTCAATATCTGAGATCAAGATCAACGAGGCGGTTCACACATTCATGAAGAGAAACCTTCCGCTCAGCCTCAAGAAGAGAAGGAGAGCGGCTGAACATCTCGATGATCGTCACCGAAGAGAACGTCTCGGAAAGAAGAGAGTCAAAGAGACGCTCCAGGAGAAGAAGAAACGGATTGGTTTCGAACGTGACCGGCTGAGAGCATTCGCTCGGCAGGGGATTATCTCTGGAGTTGAGCTGCAGAGAGACTTCGCACTTCTCGATCTTGAGGAGGCAAAGCCGAAGAAAGAAGACGGAGCATCTTGCGCTGATCTCAAGAAGCTCTTCGATTCCTGAGATCTACCGAGCATTCACTCAAGGGGTAGACGAAGAAAAAGCCGAAGCTCTGACGAGTCTCGGGCTTTCTCTTGTGTGGGATGGGGAGGAGTTGGGGGTGGAGTATTCTGAGGTTGTGAAGGATATTGTGTTAGTCCATCTTAATCTCGTTCGTACTTCCAGACTGGTGAGTGTTGAGTCCTCAGTCTTATACTGAAAGGCTATTTTTCGATTTTCTTATCTTAGCCAATTTCGATCCCGTCTATTGAACCCTCAACTTCAACAAGGAGAATTTTGTGTGAAGGAATCCATGCACCAGACTCTGCTTCCTCAATCAGAACCTCCAGCTTAGCTAGGTGAGTGCACGTGTCTACAAGGTTACCACCGAGAAGCTCAACTCCCTTAAAGAGAGCAGATTCCGGTCGAAAAACAGAAATCGTCACGATCTCGTTGAGAGAATTACAGGTTAAGTGGATGTGATCTGAGTCGAAGGCATAAACACTTTCCTCTGTTTCAGGTGTTCTCTTAAATTTTGTGTAATCTCCAAGTATCGAAAAGGCATCATTAATCGACATGCCGATCTTTAGAGGTCCAATTGATCCTTTTTGAGTGATAGTAAACATGGTTTTTGGAAAAAACTCTCAAAACTGCTCTGTTTCTCCCTGAAAAGGAGAGGGTCTCGAACTCGACTGGTGGCATATAGCCAATAGAAGAGTGAAGTCGTTTGGTATTGTAGCACAGGATGTATTGCGCGATCGAGTTCTCTGCTTCCTCGAAGCTTTCATAGCAGTTGAGATAGACTTCCTCGACTTTGAATGATCGATTGAAGGCTTCTGCATGTGGATTGTCTACTGACATTCCAACATCAGCCATTGATGGCGTGATGTTGTTTTCTTTGAGGATAGTGATGTAGTCATGTGAACAATACTGGACACCTCGGTCACTGTGGTGGAACTCAGGGGCTTCGTCTGAACTGAGAGCCATATCGAGTGCTTCGATGCAGAGTCTGCGACTCAGACTCTTTGAAACACTCCATCCGACCACCTTTCTCGATGATTGATCCATAACGATAGCGACATATATCCATTTGTTCTCGCACCAGACGTAGGTAACGTCAGATACCCAGACTCTTCCTGGAACAACCGATCCAAGAAGTTTGATCTCGTTGGTGTAGACAAGAAGCTTGTGACGGGAGTTCGTGGTCTGTGGGTGGTTAAACTTCCTCTTGCGAGGCTGAAGCAGGTGGTATTCTCCCATGATTCGGTAGATTCTCTTCTGATTGATCTTCACTCCGTTCCTTTTGAGCTGCTTAGTGATTCTTTTGTATCCATAGTATGAGAACTCAATCTGGATGCTGGTGATCTTCTTTCTAATAACCCCGTCTTCTTGTACCTGCTTCTTCTAATAACCCCGTCTTCTTGTACCTGCTTCTTCTGGTCATGTGTGTAATATATTGCGTTCTTCGAAAGGTTCAAAGATTCCATGAGCCAGGTCTTCGGAATTCCTTCCTTTCGATTGACCAATTCTTTCTTCTTGGAGACGGTCAATCCAGCGTCTTCAAGACTTTCTCTAAAAAATTGTTCTGGGTAGTGATTTTTGTGATGACATGCTCGTATTTCTTGATCTTCCTTTCTGTTTCTCTGCTTTCTTGGTTTACTTCGAAGGCTTTGTTCATATTCTCAATCGCTTGATCCCTCCACTTCATGAGAAGTGTCGGGACAATCTCATGTTTGCGTCCAGATTCTGTTAATGAAATCTCTCCTTGAATAATTGGGAGAACTATTTCGGCTTTCTGTTTACTGGTGAATTGTCTTCGTTTTTTCATAGTTGTATTGTAGCTTAGAACTACCTAAGAGTGGAGTCTCAATGGAGGGGGTTGGAGCACTTCTTGTTGAAATACAAGACTCGATCGTAGAGCTTAGTAGAATCAAGTTTGATAAAGATTGATTTCTGACTATCGAACTTCCAAGTGCCAATCTCCGGATTGGTACTTTTTTTATACAAAAGAAGCGTAAAAGTCTGGTCTGGGAGATTCTATAGGGTAATTAAAATTGATGTGAGGGTTGGGAAAAAGAAAAACCACCTGCCGATCTAGGATCAACGAGGCGGTTTGGTGGTATTTTGAAGATAATCAAATCTGTCATTACCATGCTGGGTCGAGGTTTTTGCCGAGTCTTACTGCAAAGCGCGAAGTAGGTCTAGCGTAGCTAAGAACACATCTCTGTTCTCGCTTGGCCGGAGCAAAGCTCAGCATCTTATCTAGAAAGATCTGTTCCAGCGGCTTGATACGAGGTATCTGTCTCGCGATTTTCTCCATGTCATGAATCGAGCCACATGTCTTGATCAGGGCTTTCCCTTTTTCAATTTTTTCTTTTACTGTTTCTTTCTTCTGCATAACACCCAACCTCCCATCAGTAGGTGAGAACCTCGGTGCTATGAAGAAACAGATTTTTGAAAGATCAGATACTTTGTGAAAATATCATATATGCGGTATTAAAGCAATGGTTCTCAAGCTGAAGCCTTTCCTACCTCATCTCAGAGTCTCGAGACTCCAGAAAGAGCTTGAGATCTTTCTCAGTTTTCTCGGTAAGATCGTAGTCTGGGAGTGATGAAATTGGAACCCAGCTGAATCCAGCTCCTTCTCCTAGGGTCATCTCTGATTCCTTTAACGTAGAGTGTGCATAGAAGACGTATTTATAAGTATCGAGTTCTATGTTCAGGTATTCGGTAAGTAAGATTACCTCTTCCGGCTGGAGGTCCACATTAAGTTCTTCCTTCACCTCTCGGATGAAACATTCTTTCGGTGATTCCTCTCCCTCATTAAGTCCTCCAAAGAAAGCCCATTTGTGTGGGTTGAACTTTGTATTTCCATCTCTTTGATGCAAGAGGATTTCTCCTTCATGAGGATTGAAGAGAAAGCCACCAGCGTGGAATTTTTGAGGGATAGTCATTCCTTTACCATACCAGATTCGGAGGAGAGGAGGAAGAGGTATGGGAGTGTGGGTAGGAGGGTTCAGTTTTTAAATCTACAACATGAAATAAGTTATATTTCAATGTTTGAGTTTTTTCTCTCTCGATGAGCTAGTAATACCAACGAATAACAGAACAAAGTGATATACTTTAAACAGAAACTTGTCAATACCCCCATGTTATAATGGTAGAGGTGACGAAAAGAAGTAGTCGGCCTTGGACTCACCCTTAAGTATTAAGTAAATATCTATGGCAAAAATCAAAGGAAACAGAGATGGTCCAGGAGGAAGGAACGATACCTATACGATTGGATCTCGAAGGAGTGTTCCTCGAGTACAGGCTGTAAGAGAGGTAAGGTCTGGTATGCATCCCGCGTATCATGTTGTCGTGATCTGTGGTGTTGAGTACATCCGAGACAATCCTGATCATCGCAAGAGTGATAATGTGAATCGATAAGAGGGTAATGGAAAAGTTGGAGGATTACGTAGTTCTTGCCGAGATAGAGAAATGACTGTTCTGGCCAATCTTGAAAATGGAGACCGAAAACCAACACCTCCCCAGAAAAACCACACCAATTGGTGTGGTTTTTCTGTATTTACCAAAGACGGCAAACTTTCATCAGATTTTTTGCAAAAGTTCGTCACTTTCTTGACAAAGTTTCGAACTTTTTGTGTTTCGTAAAAAGGCTTAGAATGGGCCTTATGTACCAACGTTTCTTCTGTAGGTTTTCATCTGAACACAACAAAAGGCCCGACTACCAACAAGTGGAGTGTCGAACCTCTTTTGAGCTATATATACCAACGTATTATGCCGATTTTGGGCCTACTGTCCCGTGCGGTGGGCGGTGAGGGACTCGAACCCCCGACCTTTCCGGTGTAAACGGACTGCTCTAGCCAACTGAGCTAATCGCCCATACGATAATTACCTCCTCTGAGGTGTCAATATAATACTCGATTGGAGTGAAAATGCAAGGAGGAGGAGACTTTTAGGTAAAAGAAAAAGCACGACGCGGGGACATCAATGCTTTGATAGGATTTGAGATCCTTCTTCTTGTTAGAGCATAATAACACTCATGCCTTGTCCTTGAAGCTCCTCAGGGAGCTGGCAGGTACTTCCGGAGCAAATTTTTAGACCAGTAACGGGTGTTGCCGAATCGGTTAGTTCCGCCAAGCTTTCAATGTAGCACTCTCTGCGGCGCTGGTTTCCTCCTTGCGGATTGTTACTGAAATTACTCTTGAGGGACTTTCTAGTATTTGGTAGTATTAATGTTGTTTTCTTCATGGTATCATTGACGTAACGTACTGTTTATGTTACGTTCCGTTTAAGATTATACTCCTGTTCATTATGAAAAGCAAGAATATTTTACACATGTTAGCTGTGCTTCTTCGTCAGTTTTTCTTTAGTTTGATAGGAAAAACTGTTGTAAGGATAAGGCATAGGGTTTTTATTCAGAAGCAAGGAGATCTTGTTTCTGATGATTATATTAAAATATACAACCATTTGATGGAGCTTGTCCGAGAGGATAAGCCCGTGATTGAAATATATCTCGACTCAGAAGGAGGGGTGACAAGTCCTGATTTTTTCAAAATCTGTGATCTCATTGAGTTAGAACGAGAGAGAAGAGTAGTCAGAACGTTTTCTTCAGGAAATATGAGCGCTTCTGCCGCTGCAATTCTTTTTGTTATTGGAAGTGATGCTAATCGTTTCCTTTTGCAAAAATCCTCAAAGATCCTTCTTCATGGTCCTCAGTTCTATCATTTTCCAATTGGATATCTCTACGACCCTAATCTGGAAGTTCTCCAGTTTAGTCAGGAGGAGCAAGTTCTATGGATAGGACAAATTAAGTTTTATCTTTCGATTCTTAGGAGATATACTAATATTCCTGAGGAAAAATGCCTCGCGAGTATCAAAGGAGAAGATCTCGTTCTTTCTGGAGAAGAAGCCATCAAACTCAAAGTCGCCGACGGATACCTTTCATAGGGCTCGGCGGCTTTTTCTTTACATTCCTCAACGCAATATTCCTATCTTTTCATCAAAAAGGTGCTAGACTGCCGATATGAATGACATCAAAATCATTGCCGAAACTGCCGAATACATCATGGTTGATAAGCCTGCTGGTGTTATGGTGCACGCGGATATTCACAATCCGGAGAATAAGGAGACACTCTGTATGCATCTTCTTGAGAAATACCCAGAAATTGAAGAGGTCGGAGAGTCTATGGTTTCGAATGACGGTGTTGTAATTAGACGACCGGGGATTATTCACCGTCTCGACAAAGACACATCTGGGGTAATGATTGTGGCGAGGACAAAAGAAATGCACAAGAATCTCAAGACACAGTTTAAGAATAAAAGAATCCAGAAGCGTTACCATACTATTGTGTATGGTCACTTCAGGGTTGAGCGAGGAATTATCGATCGTCCCATTGGCCGGAGTCGTGCTGATTTTCGAAGGTGGACTGCTGAGGGGGGAGCTCGCGGAATGATGCGAGACGCACAGACGCAGTATCGGGTTTTGAAACAAGGATATATTGGAGATGAGAAAGTCTCGCTTATTGAAGTTTTCCCAAAGACAGGTCGAACTCATCAGATTAGAGTCCACATGCGTGCTGTGGGGCACGCAATCGTCTGTGATTCACTCTACGCCGAAGGACGATCCTGTTTGGAAGGGTCTGAAAGAATGATGCTTCACGCCAAGGCAATTAGGTTCTATGATGCGGTTGGAGAGAAAGTTCAGTACGAAACTGAGTATCCAGCAGACTTCGAGAAGGTGATGAACGCAATTATTGAACGGTAGTATTAAGGAAATCTTCGAAAGGGGATTTCTTTTTTTCTTAAAACAACACATAAACCCACCAAAAAACTTGAGTTTTCTGCGGGGTATGCTATATTGGCGCGACTTATTGAATGATATTATATTATGAATTTTTCACCCGTAAACATTGAAGCACGAAAGAATCTCGACATGCGAGCAGGAGATACTGTTCGTGTAACCCAAAAAATTGAAGATAAAGGAAAGACACGTCTTCAGGTATTTGAAGGAATGATGCTCTACCGAAAGCACGGAACCGAAGCCGGAGCTACTTTTACTGTCCGTAAAACAGCCAGTGGAATTGGAGTAGAACGAACATTCCCACTCTTCTCGCCAATGATCGAAACACTTGAAGTAACCAAACGATCTAAGACTCGACGAAGTAAGCTCTACTATGTACGACACAAGGCTGCTAAGGAGATCTCTAAGCGAATGAGAATGGTTATGATGACTCTTGGGTTGAAAGACGAAGAAGCGAAGGTTGATAACGCTCGAGCAGAGGCCGAAGCTGCTGAAGCTCCAGTCGTTGAAGAGATAGTTGAAACCCCAGAGGCAGAAGGAACGGAGAAGGAGATTGAGGAAACAAAAGTTGAAGTTACTGAAGAAGTTATCGAAGAAACTCCTGCTGAAGAAAAGAAAGAAGAGGCTGAGACAAAAACTGAAGATGAAAAAAAAGAAGTTGAAGTTACTGAAGAAAAGACTCCAGAAGAAGAGGCAAAATAAAGACTAAAAGACCACATTCCTTGTGGTCTTTTTTGTTCTGTGCCACAGTGGCGATTCGGGCCAAAAACTTCTTTTATACCCTTCTCAAAACAGAAATCAAGGGTATACTGGTGGCGACCTGTTCTTTCTCATCAGGAGAAACGTAAGTACATGATTTACTTTTCTCTACAAAAAATACAGCACTTTGATGTGCTGTATGAACAAAAAGTACCTATAAAATAGGGTACTGCCCAGGTGGTGGAACTGGTATACACACACGGTTGAGGGCCGTGGCGTTTACGCATGCGGGTTCGAGTCCCGCCCTGGGCACCAGAAGCAATTTTGTCCAAAGACGTGGCAGAGTTTTTGTCGTCTTGCAGAGCAAGACGATGAAGTTCCTCCACCCAGTCTTTCTTCGGGCAAAGAAATTTTTTGAATTAAGGATGATAACTGCTCGTCCAGTTTTTAGGAACGAGCGACATTTTTTACACTTCATTATTTTAGATTTTTTTGTACAGCGATAATATACACAGTAGTGAACATTGCCATTTTTCTGTCGATTCGTTTTGTTTTTAGCAGTTATCATCATCCCACGCAAAGCATAGGAAATGACCGCAAAAAGGTTGTGCTTCATCAAAAAAGTTTCTTTGAGATGATTGGCCCGTGCTTTCCTTCGTGGATTTCACCATCATATTTGAATAATCAAATATAAAATGGATTGGAGAGAATGAACCATTTTTTTATAAAATTGTATGTTACCCTTGCATTAAAATCTGCTATAATAAAGGGATGATTAAAATTATGAATAAAGTTTTGGCATTAATCGAGAGAAAGAGTAAACTCGACTCACCAAGTTTTTGTATTCTTAACTTTGCTACTTAAATTATGATACCCTTTTTGCGGTGCCTTTTTATATCTTGTTATTATCGAAAATCCGTTGTTGTATTCTTTTCCAAAAGATCTGCTTAATAAATCTATGCAAATACCAAAATTCAAAAAACCAAAAAAAATATCAATCCTGGTTTACTGCTCCGCTATTCTCTCAGCCATTTCAATTATTGGTGGGTTTTATAAAGTAAAGTCTGAGAAAAAAAATATTTCAAATAAAAAATTATTTTCTCTATCTTTTTTTATACTTTTAACAGCATTTTTTTCCGCACCAGCAGTAAGTGCTGCGACAACACCAAGTCTAGGGGTGGCTGATAATTATGCGATTCTTACTGATGTTGAGTTTACCATAGGGACTACTTCTAATGTCACGGGAGATATCGGTGCTAATACTTCATCTACTCCAACTATTCATAATGGAACACGTTTTACACCTGCATCTGCAGGCGTAAAAGCGGCTAGAGATTCGGTTATTACGGCATTGAATGGATACAGTAACACCGCTGGGAATTGTGATTTTTACCAAGCTGCGGCTGCAGACTTATCACTTATAAATCCCAGAGGCCTAGGTGCAGGTGTATATAGTCCTGGCGTTTATTGTATTGATGGAGCCACTACTCATACTGCTGGAATGACACTTGATGGAGCGGGGACATATATTTTTAAATTTGGAGCTGCACATGCTCCAGCTGCTTTGGCTACCATGACCTTGATTAACGAGGCAAACTCTAGAGATGTCTTCTTTAAAATTGTAGGAGCTCCATCATGGGGGGCCGGGGCAAGCGTGGTTGGGACTTATGTTTCTGGAGGTGCCTTTACGTCAGTTGATGGTCTTACTTTGAATGGAAGACTTTGGGGTTTTGGAGCTCCTGCTACAATTACAGCAACAACTAATACTACTATTACAGTGCCATCCCCAGCTGCGGTAGATCAAACAGCTTCCATCGACACCACCTCAACTGTTTATACCGGATCATTAATATCGAGAAGTATAACTTGTAGTGGTGGCGGAACTCCTTCACCAACTACAGTAAGTGGTACTAATGTTGGGTCCTATTCAGGATCTGGAATTAGTTGTCCCGCAACCGCTGGCTTTGCAACAACCACTGGATTAACTACAGCAAGTTTTAGTATTACTAGAGCCACACCAACCCCGACTCTATCCGTCACCAACACTCCTACCACCTACGACGCCACCGCTAAATCAGCCACCGTTTCTGTCATTGGTGGTACAGCCGGAACCGTTTCAGACATTTTAATTGGTGGTGCGTCCACCCAAACAACCGCTGGTACGTATGCCGTCACCGTCAACTTCACCCCAACCGATACCACGAACTACAATAACTTAACTGCTACCTCAGCCGGGAACTTTGTTATCGACAAAGCCACACCATCATGTTCAGTCAACAACTCGCCAGTGAACTATACCGGCGGAGCGCAAGCACCAACTTTCACGTGTACCGTGGCTGGAGTGCAATCTAATATCCTCGTTGGCGGTGCTGCCAATCAAACTGATGCCGGCACTTATGCTACCACGCTAAACTTCACCCCAACCGATACCACGAACTACAATAACTTAACTGCTACCTCAGCCGGGAACTTTGTTATCGACAAAGCCACACCATCATGTTCAGTCAACAACTCGCCAGTGAACTATACCGGCGGAGCGCAAGCACCAACTTTCACGTGTACCGTGGCTGGAGTGCAATCTAATATCCTCGTTGGCGGTGCTGCCAATCAAACTGATGCCGGCACTTATGCTACCACGCTAAACTTCACCCCAACCGATACCACGAACTACAACTCCCTTACTACGTTTGCGGCAGGGAACTTTGTGATTAACGCCAGCACCGCTAAAGCTATTACCACCTTTGATTTCGATGCCTTAGCACCATCTGTTGTTGGTTCAATCAATGAAGGCGCTAAAACAATTTCTCTCACTGTTCCTTCTGGTACAGAACTAACTACTCTCGCTCCAACGATTTCTATTACCGGATCATCAGTCTCGCCAACCTCTCTCACGGCAACCGACTTCACTAATCCTGTTAACTACACCGTCACCGCCGCAGACAACTCAACCCAGATATATGTGGTCACGGTCACCGTGGCAGCGAGCACCGCTAAAGCTATTACCACCTTTGATTTCGATGCCTTAGCACCATCTGTTGTTGGTTCAATCAATGAAGGCGCTAAAACAATTTCTCTCACTGTTCCTTCTGGTACAGAACTAACTACTCTCGCTCCAACGATTTCTATTACCGGATCATCAGTCTCGCCAACCTCTCTCACGGCAACCGACTTCACTAATCCTGTTAACTACACCGTCACCGCCGCAGACAACTCAACCCAGATATATGTGGTCACGGTCACCGTGGCAGCGAGCACCGCTAAAGGTTCAACTAGAAATTATACCTTCACCGTGAATGCTAACTCCACGACAGTACCCATAGTTAGCTCACCTGTTCCTCCTACCGTTCCCACATCATATATCTTCACACAAACCCTCAGACCTGGATCGAGTGGTGTTGAAGTCCTGCAACTGCAGAAAAAATTACAAGTATTAGGTATGTTCCCAATGACTGTAACTGCAAATGGTTATTTTGGACCTCAGACTGAAGAAGCAGTAAAAGCATTCCAAAAAGTTAATGGAATCGACCAGCTTGGCTTTGTTGGGCCATCAACACGAGCTGCGTTGAATAAAGGAGCAACAACTCCACCAGTCTTTCAAACTCCTACCACCCTTCCTCCTACCGTTCCCACATCATATATCTTCACACAAACCCTCAGACCTGGATCGAGTGGTGTTGAAGTCCTGCAACTGCAGAAAAAATTACAAGTATTAGGTATGTTCCCAATGACTGTAACTGCAAATGGTTATTTTGGACCTCAGACTGAAGAAGCAGTAAAAGCATTCCAAAAAGTTAATGGAATCGACCAGCTTGGCTTTGTTGGGCCATCAACACGAGCTGCGTTGAATAAAGATTAAGAAGATGTAGAAAAGCAAGGTATATGTCAAGACCATTTACATTTGAGCCTCGGGCATTTCCGCTAGTGGCTCTATGACTAAAGGGTGAGCCTTGTGTTTACATAACACACAAAGATCTAATAGCGAAAGCGACACCACACACTCTAACTTGCAAAGTGTGGAGTGGGTGAGGTCGGGATAGGGGCCCGACCGCAAGACTCATTGAGAATTTCTGTGAGTTTAAGAAATAAAAAGTCCAAAGCGGAAATGCCCGAGACGGATGCCGAAGGTACATCCTATTTAGATTGGACGAACCACAGAGAAAAGACAGAGGCACAATGTTGAACTTTTTTTATACTCTCCCTAACTCCACCCTTCTCCATTTGCGATATCCGAATTTAAAAACAATCAGCCAAAGTTTGGCAGATCCTTTCCCTAAAAAAGTTTTACCAGAACTTTGTGAGCATTGAAGCATCATACACTGTCCGAATACTTGGAGGTCAGAACCCAGAAAAAACCTTCTTTTTCAAAAGAAATTTCACCCCTCCCAAATCAGAAATGCAAAAAGTTTTCTTCTTTTAGGGTTACTGGAATGCTCGCCAGTGCGTGGGGCTTTCTCCGAGCGTACAGGGCAGTTCAAGCCACCACGCACGCGGAGCATGCGACATCATTTGTTTTGGAAATAGGTGCGAGCTTGGTACAATAGACACACCAAAATCTAAACTTAAGTTTTTCTGCTATACTACTCCCTATGACTATTCTTATTGCAGCAATTATTTTTATTATCTCGCTCGGACTTCTTGTTAAGTCTTCGGATTGGCTTCTCTATAGTGCCGAAAGGATTGGACTCAGGTTTGGAATGTCACCATTTCTTGTTGGAGTGACGATTGTTGCCTTTGGAACCTCGCTCCCAGAGCTTATTTCTTCTTTTGTTGCTGTGTATCAAGGTCTCCCAGATGTGGTTGCTGGTAATGCAATCGGTTCGAATGTGGCGAATATTCTTTTGGTAACAGGAATTGCCGTGGTAATTGGGAAGAAAATGGAAGTCTCAAAAAATCTTATTGATCTTGACCTGCCACTCCTTGCAACATCAACTGCAATTTTTTATATGGTTGCTCGAGATGGTTCTATCGTTTTTGGCGAAGCTATTGTTTTGCTTATCTCATATGCAATTTATCTTATCTTTTCTATTAAGTACGAAAAAAATATCGATAATTCTGCTGTTGATCGACCAAGCTTGAACAGGAAAGATGGTCTGTTTCTTACTGCTGGAATCATCGGGTTGGCACTAGGAGCGAATTATCTTATCTCCTCAATCAGCTTCATTGCTGATTACTTTAATGTGGCAGCGGGTCTCGTTGCGGTAACGGCTGTTGCGCTCGGAACCTCGCTTCCTGAGCTTCTTGTCTCAGTAAAAGCTGCCCGAGCTGGGAAAGCCGAAGTTGCTCTTGGGAATATCTTTGGTTCGAACATTTTTAATGTTCTTGTAGTAATTGGAATCCCAGGGCTCTTCGCAACTCTCCCTCTTGATCCCAAAACTCTTTCGATCGGACTTCCCGTGATGCTTCTTGCAACAGGGCTCTTCGTTATCTCAGGGATCTCTAGGCGTCTTCATCCTCAGGAAGGGTGGCTCTTCCTTACGATGTATGTGGTCTTTATTGCTCAATTGTTTGATCTTTTCTAGCGACTTAACTTTTTGTGCTTATGTTTCATTCATTTATAAATAAGACAAAAAGGGGACTCACTGATTTATATATAAAATATACCAAGCCTCCTTTCTTGTATTTTCTAGAACCTGAACACAAGAGGGTTGCTTTCGTTGTTCCTGCAAAAGTGGGAGGTACTTCTATTAGAAGGTGGTTGTGGATAGTCACCTATGGAGAAGAATATAGGGGATCAAGTCTTCATGAGTGTATCCCTTTTTGTTACTCCCGAAAACTACCATCTTCGGTTCTACGTGTGGTCGCTGTCCATCGTAATGGAGTAGAAAGGATGCGGTCTACTTATGATCATCGAGTAAAAAAAGAGAGGGAAGCTGAGGATAAAGGTATTCTTTTTTTTGCAAGTAATCTAAGTGAATATTCTAAGACCCATCCTTCAGTTGCACATCATGCTAAAGCCCAGTATTATTGGTTGGGAGATAATCCTAGCTTGTATACTGATATTATCCCACTTCAAAATATCAATTTGCTTCCAGAAATCCTGAGTGACGTTATGGGTAAAAATCTCCCCGAAGTTCCTCGTATGCATGTAACAAAAGAAAAAACGGAGATTGACGATAAGACCGCTCTACTTTTTGAAAAATGGACAGAAGAAGATGTGAGAATAGGGTGGAATGGTACTCTTGTGAAAGGAAGAATTATTGGGATGCGCTAATGTATTACTAGCTTTTTTGCCCAAAATATGATATAAATTCGTTCACTTGTCGAGATTTAATTACTCTTCAAGAACTATCTGGCGACTATGGTGTAATGGTTAACACTACGGTTTGTGGAACCGTCGATCTGGGTTCAACTCCCAGTAGCCGCCCTAGAATTTACCGAACGCAGTGAGTATAAATTCGGTAGTGCTGTAACCTTCCCAGAAGGAAAAGTTAGCTGCCGTCCTAAAAATTGAACACAAAAAAAACCTTTGATACGAGGGTCTTTTTGGCTCTGACATTTTATTGATCTGCTATACTAACAGTATGAAAAAATACTTCCTCGTCTACCTAATCATTTTTGCCCTTGGAGGATTAGCAGTCTTTGCCCTTTTAGAGATTAATAGGTCTCAAAGATTGGCGCTTAATACTATTGATTTTCTTCCTGGTGAAGAAAAACTTGTAGAGGTGGAAAATCCAGAACTCTTAAATGTTGATTCCGATATAGACTCACTAGGATCTCAGCGTCTATATTATAGTGGGCACTTCTACCGTGAAGGAGGCGGAGTTTTTGTTGATCAGCCTAGGAATGACTCACTTACGATGCTTGAGTTGCCTGATGCCGACCCTGACTCCTTTGTGCACTTACAGGGATTGACTGGGTATGACAAAGACAATTTTCATTACCTATCATACGATTACGAGACTAGATCTTACGTACCAGTAAGCGTCCCTATGATTTCCGAAATTAAGCAGATGTTTGGTTCAGCTGAATCTCCAGGAGATGATGTGATAATTGTTTGGAACCAGGATGCCGACGTGGTATTTGGAGATGTGACATACCAGAAAATGTCAGAATACTCGAATCCTAATGTGTTCCGTATTGATATTTTTGAAATTTTAAACGATGGAGATGTAATTGGTTTTCTTTGGGCGAATGGTTTAAAGAAAAAAAATATGACGAATAATACACTCTACCTTTATACAAATCGCGCTGTCCATGAAGTAAAGTACGGAGATCAGCCAAAAAAGATAATTGATATAGATTCTGCGAAGACCGCGTTCATGCCTGGAGGAGACAAAATTTACTATACAAAATCATATGATTCTCTCGACTTCTATGAATACAACACTGTTATAGGAGAAAAGAGAGAAGTGTCTGTTCAGTATCAAGGTATTACCACATCCTCATCACGTATCACACTTTCTTCTGACAAAAAAGTATCTTCTCGTAAAAAGTCGTGAGGGAGAAGAGAAAACAAGCACACTGTTGGTGGATATAAAGACTGGTGAGATTGAAATTATTAGGGACAAAGAGGTGGTGCGGAGAGAAGAGGATTTTCCCTTCGCTATTTCTCCGAGTAATGATAAGGTTTTCTATCTTCACGTGCCGTATGAAGGCTACCTGTTCACAAATCCATTCTATATTAAAAAAGATGCAGTAACGGGTATTTGGGGGAGTGAATTGGACATCCCATCAATCAATATGGAGGTCGGTGGAGGGTGGAATATTGATACTGGACAGTGGTTCGTGTCACCAAGTGGAAGGTATCTTGCTGTTGCTGATGCTACAGAAGATTCTATGTATTATTGTCATGGAATGGGAGATACCCCGAGAGCACACAACGTTATAAAGGTATTCGATTTGGAGACTCTCGAGACACAAACCCTCACGGTAAAGAGTGCTGATGAAGATTTTACTCTCAATGCGTGGGCATCTGACGACCGCGGTATTTTTGTGACAAAACATAAGGTTCAAATAGACCCAGATCAAGACTGCAGTGAGACTAGAAAAGAGGGTGTTCAGGAGTTCTATCTACGTTAAATTGCAATATAGGTTTGAATATACACAATAATATCATTCATCTCAAACACAGTTCCAACGTCCTCTAGGATGCCTCTGATTACGTTACTAACCAAGTAAAAAGATATTTTTCACCCAATCTATGACTCCTGCGATGCCACCAGTCATGAACAAATAAATGACTCCTACCCCAAGCAAGACGAGTCCTCCTAGTTCCCAGAGATCCTTTGATTCTTTTGCCTCCTTTGATTCTTTATCTTTCTGATTGAGCTTTTTTTCGATTCGTGCCAACTGTGAAGCAATTGATGTGAGGGTAACTTCGGATTCTTTTTTCATATTTTATACTTACTTTTTTATTGATAAAATCAAATTATTGGTTTCCCAGATCTGTATGATAGTCTCTTCTTTTGTAATCACTCCAGTCACGACGAGATGCTCTAACCCTATAAATAAAGCAGTTAGGCTCTGTGCCTGCACTTCCATTGTTTCTTTTGGAACTCCTAGCTTTTTGAGCCATCGGGTAAATTGTCGCACCACGAACTGCTCACCCTTTTGATTGATATTGGCAACTATATTGTGAGTACATTCCGAAATAGGTTGTCTAAGAATATTCGCGTACTCACGCAGGGCTGGTTCTTTTACTAAGTGATTGAGGTACTCAACAAAGAACGTTCTGAGTTGGTCGTGTACATCAGGAAGGGTAAGGATTGTCTCTTCATACCATGTATCCCAATATGCTTCGTAGATAGTCACTATCTCCTGAAACAAGACCTCCTTGTTTTGGAAGTGGTGATAAAGTGCACCACGCGTGAGTGAAGATTTTTCGGTAATGTCTGTAGTACTCGTATTATCAAAACCCTTATTGGCGAATAAAGTTCTAGCCGTATCAAGTATTAATTGACGAGTTTCGAGGCTTTCTTCGAGGGTGCGTTTCATGATTCTTTTTCGTTACGCTTTTCTGGGCTCCAACCAGGTCGACCGAATACGAGCATCCACTTGTTGTACAGTCCTGGTGTTTTCCATACATCACGAGCAATCGAGAAGTACTCTTTGGCATGTACTGTTACTACATTGTAAGTATCTAGATTATTAATAAGGCCATATTTTACAGTTTCAACCTCAGGCTCGAACGTACCGAACAGGTGATCCCAGACCATCAGGATTCCACCGTAGTTTTTGTCTATATAGACTGGATTTGAACCGTGGTGAACTCGATGAGCAGATGGTGTATTGAAGACTTTGTCGATCCATCCTAAGTGACCAATTCGTTCTGTATGAACCCAGTGTTGGTAGATGGCAACAATAATGAGACCAATAATTGTCTGGGGAACAGTAAACCCAATCAGAATCATTGGGATTAAAAACACCCATTCAATTAAGTCCTCAAACCAGCTCAGCCGATAGGCAACAGAGAGGTTAAACTCTTCAGAAGAGTGGTGCACACTGTGGTGCGCCCAAAGAATTCGTACTTCGTGTTCGAAACGATGCATCCAGTAGTAGGTCAGGTCAGCTGCCAAAACCGCCAAGACCCATGTCCACCAAACATGGGGTATTTCCCATGGAATAAAGAGATAGATCACGTAGAGTGCGACTACCGCAGCTGCTCCTACAAAAGTTCGAGCTAGCAACTCTTTTGTGATACCGGTGAGAACATTTACTCCGGTATCTTTCCAGTCCCGTTCTCGGTCCCCAAAATAATCCGCAGCGATATCAAGCATCGTGAGGAAAAACATTACCAACGAACCAACTCCGGCCCAGATAATAATATTGGAATCAACAAAGTGGGAGATCATCAAATCAAAAGACATAAAATTAAGTGTTACTTATACATACACTATTGTATGTATAATAATATTATTGTCAAGCTTCAATTCAAACTGTTTTATTTTATATATGCTCATCTGAAAAACCCGAGCATACCATCTGCTGGTGGAGGTCCAATGTGCTATACTTTTTCGTATGAATGAAATGCAAATTCAGCCTAAGATTCTTTTTGCAATCATAACCTGCCCCCAGAATTCACATAAACAACAGGTGTTGAGGGACACCTGGACTCGAGAAATCCCCAAGGAAGCTGATTGGGTTTTTGTGCAGGGTGATGGAGATGAAGATTATTTCAATCCTCGTGAGCACATACTCGCGCTTAACACTGAAGAAGGGTACATACATCTTGCACGTAAGACTTACGATCTTGTTTCATATGTCGCAAGAGAAACAGATTATGACTACGTTATCAAGATCGATGATGATGCCTATGTTGAGCCACAGAACGTGGTTGATTTTATTAAGAAAAATATTCCTGACTATGTAGGGAAGAGAAATGTTCAACAATCGTCGTCCAGAAATATCACCTATGCACAAGGAGGGTTTTATATTCTCTCAAGAAAATCTATTGAGACTATTGTTGCATATACATTCGAGGATGGAGATGGGAGCTCGTGGTGGTACGGTGCCCAAAAAGACAACAAAGCGTGGACAAATATCTCAGAGGAAATGAGAGCGATCACCTCAATTGAAGATGTGATGGTTGGTCAGATTCTTTCTGAGTCAGGAGTAGAGTTTAGGATGGCTTTCGGGAGTTTTGATTTTTATACTCGCTGGTACGAGACTCGAGTGGGAGGATTTTGTGTAAAGCTTTTTCTTAAGATTTGTACACATCATGTGCTTTCTTTTCATCCCATTGATGTTGAGGTAATGAAAGAATATTATAGTATCTCTCAAGAATCTCGTAAAAAAAATCGAGGAGTCATTGGTTCTTTTGTTGCACAACACATAGCTTTATTTTTCTTCAGTTTAGGGATGCTCAATACGTATCTCTATACACCATTGTATATTTGGCAGAAAAATAAATAAGAGAGTGGTATACTTACTTACATGAATTTCTTAAATCTCTGTCAGCCCTATACTTCGTGCGAACATATCTTATATATTGGGGGGTACTTATTCTCAATTGGAGTTATCATTCTCATCAATCGATTCCTTAAAAAAACAGGAAAAGTCCACTCAGAAATAACCCGTAAGATTCCTCATATCCTCGGAGGGTTTGTTATTATCCAAGGAGCTATTTCACTTCCCAAGACGTTCTATCTTATTTTCTTGGCGATTCTGACACTCGGAGCGTTGATGAGTTACCGTCATAAGAAACAGTTCCCTGGAATCTACTCAGTCTCCCGGAGATCCTATGGGACTATCTTGTACCCGCTTACGCTGCTTGTTTTGGCGACCTTGCTCTTGCCAGCCTACACGGGAGCATTCTTGTATGGAGCAATGATGATGATTCTTGTGGACGGGCCTGCAGCAATTGTTGGGTCTCTTTTCGGGAAGAAAATTCCTGTGTACGAAAAAAGCCTCGTCGGTTCTGCGACCTTCCTTATCCTCGGCTCGGTCATTGGATACATGCTTGGGATTCCACTCATGTTTGCAATCATATTCTCTCTTATTATCACGATTCACGAATTCTTCGTGAAGTGGGGGATTGATAATTTTACGATCCCTGTGTTGAGTGCTTTGTTGTGGGTGGTTTTTTTGTAGGGGTAAGCTAAACCTTTCAACACCCGCCTTCGGCAAAATACGGTATACTATTTCTATGAATAAAGTTCAACATGTAATGGAAAGATGCGATTATTGTGTGATTACCTTTTTCAGAAAATATGCAGATGAATTTGCAAGGTTCGCCTTCTTCTTTATTTTCTTTTGGTTCGGAATCCTCAAGATCTTCCAAGTCAGTGCTGCGGGGCCACTCGTTAATAATCTTCTCGAGGTAACTTTTTTGAGTTTCATTCCTGCAAGTACTTTTATGGTCGGGCTTGGAACCTTCGAGGCACTGCTCGGAGTAATTGCCTTGATCCCAAGACTAGAAAGAATCACTTTTATTCTTCTAGGGTTCCATATGCTTACGACGATGTTCCCGCTCTTCCTTCTTCCAGAAATTACGTGGCATCAACCGTTTGTTCCGACACTTACCGGTCAGTATATTATGAAGAATCTCGCACTCCTTGGGATGAGTTTTTTGCTCTTCGCTCATGTGAGGCCTATGTCAGAAACTCACAGTGTCTTCGCGGAGGAGGATAAGAAAGCGTAGGTACTATTCGAAAAAAAAGTTTAGTTCAATGCTGTTTTTTGGGTTCTTATTTCTGAGAAAAAGAAAAACCCCGGCGCAACGCGCATGGGGGCTCGAGATAATTACAACCGTCATGAGAAGTAGATTATCAATAAGCTCTTTTTGCAAGACCGATTCGGTCTTTTGTTCTCGAAGAACGTAGCTAGGGGGTAAGCGTACAAGTGCCCTCCCCAGGAGCCGACTCCTATCATGCTTTCACATAATGCCGCAACTCGCGGACTCAGAGTCTGATTGGAAGGTACCCCTTTCTACGTGGCAGAGCCACTAAAGTTTTCTGCATACCTTTTTTTTGCAATCAAGCATAAAAAAGTTTTTCAAAGAGTTTGTCTCGGTTGTGTGCCACCTGTCTTTGAAATGACTGCCGATTTGCTACTAAGTTTGCAAGTTTCCGACGCTCTCTCTGTGACTTGCTTGGCACACGAGGGTAATGATACTGACGACTTCTTCTCATTTTTTTATTCTGGGTTTGACAGTTCGATGAGTCACCATGACTATCGATCTTTCGTTATAGTACACCTGTGGAATTAAGTGCGCAAGTTTTTCTATTTTATAAAAATGAGCCAGGGAGGAGAATCGGACTCCCGACCTCGTCATTACCAATGACGCGCTCTACCACTGAGCTACCCCGGCTTAATTGTCTACGTGTTACGCTCCTTTTTCTCTAACAACAATGACGGCAATCAAGATTGCATTTCTATTTCTCTAACTCACTTCGTTCACAAGAGAAATATGTCACGCTCTCCACTAGCTACCCCGGCTTAATTGTCTACGTGTTACGCTCCTTTTTCTCTAACAACAATGACGGCAATCAAGATTGCATTTCTATTTCTCTAACTCACTTCGTTCACAAGAGAAATATGTCACGCTCCCCACTAGCTACCCCGGCTTAATTGTCTACGTGTTAGGTTTGTGCTTTCTTTTGCTCATGAAGATTATCACGTTTTTCTAATCTATTCAAATAGCTTCCTTAATTACCTGTACTCAAACCATGCTACACTACTCATATGAAAAAGCCCAAGATTGAATCCCGAATTACTGAGATTGAACATGCTATGATGCAGGTTGATTTTTGGAATGATAAGGATCAAGCGCAGGCGATGATCTCGGAGCTCCAAGAGATGAAAGATGCACTCTCGGGAGTTGGGAAGTTTGATCGAGGTGGAGCGATGGTGAGTATTTTGGCTGGGGCAGGCGGGGCTGATGCTGAGGATTTCGCTGCAATCTTGCTGCGGATGTACACAAGGTATTTCGAGAAAAAGAATTGGCCCTATATGATTCTGAGTGAGAACAAAAATGACAATGGGGGGTATCGGAGTATTATGGTTGAAGTTGAGGCGAAGAATGTCTATGGAACCCTCAGGGGAGAAGCTGGAGTTCATCGACTCGTGCGGATGTCACCTTTCAATAGTAAGGGTCTCCGGCACACATCATTTGCTATGGTTGAAGTAATGCCCAAGATTAAGCATAAGGAGTTCAATGTACCAGATGATGAATTAACGGTCGAATTCACACGGTCGGGAGGTCCAGGAGGTCAGAACGTTAATAAGCGCGAGACGGCCGTAAGAATCGTGCACACCCCAACTAAGATTTCTGCCTTCGTTGACTCAGAAAGGAGTCAGTTGCAAAATAGGGAAAAAGCAATGGAAATTTTGCTCGCGAAGCTATATAATAGGAAGGAGGCTGAAGACAAAGCTGAAGATGAAGGGTATTCACTTTCAAAAAATACCGAAATCGAATGGGGGAGTCAAAGAAGGTCATATGTTTTCCATCCGTATCAGATGATAAAAGACCACCAGACTGATACAGAAGTGAGATCAATCGACGCAGTCCTTGAAGGTGACCTAGAACCATTTATCACAGCTTTTCAGAAAACACACTAATTTTATGATTTATTTTGACGGAGTTTCAAAAAAATACGACGACGACTCGTTCGCTCTTGACGGAGTAAGCTTTTCGATTGAGCCACAAGAGTTCGTAGCAATCGTAGGAGAATCAGGAGCGGGAAAATCTACCATGCTCAAAATGATTCTTGGAGAAGAAGCCCCAACGGAAGGGGAAGTGCTTTTCCAATCAGACAATGTACATAATTTTTCAAAAGGAGAAATGAGCGCATTCCGTCAGAAAGTTGGAGTTATCTTTCAAGATTTCCGACTACTTCCACACAAGACGGTCTATGAAAACGTTGCTTTTGCGATGGAAGTTGCTGGGCGAACTGATGAAGAAGTTAACGCAGATGTCCCCTATGCACTCGAGCTCGTAGATCTTGCTCACAAAGCGAGCGCTTTTCCTCATCAACTTTCTGGAGGGCAACAGCAACGAGTGGCAATTGCGCGAGCCCTTGTTAATCAGCCCGATCTCTTGATTGCAGACGAGCCAACCGGAAACCTTGATCCAGTAAACACATACGAGATTGTTCAGATTTTGAAAAAAGTGAATGATCTCGGGACTACTATTCTCCTGACTACTCACAATACTGGGGTAATCGACGAACTCAACACTCGAGTTATTACTATGGGAGACGGACAAATCATTAGTGATGGGTACCGAGGCGAGGAGAAATTCCCTGAGGGAAATCGAGAAGAGGACCCTGAGCAAGACACTCAAAACAAAGAAGATCAGGAAGAAACTCAGGAGTAATAATTTAACATTCACTATGATCACAACTCACATCAAAAGAATCTCAAGCGCAGGACTCAAGAATTTCACCCGGAACACCTTCGTTTCGCTGGCGTCAGTTTTGACTATGGTGGTAATGCTCTTCGTAATCGCAGGGACCTTCTTCGTGAACTCACTTCTTATCGATACACTCGCAACACTTCAAGAAAAAGTCGACATCAATGTTTACTTTACGCCGACCACAAACGAAGCTCCGATTCTTGACCTTCAGAATGATCTTCAAAAACTTCCAGAGGTAAAAGAAGTGATTTATATTTCTCGAGAAGATGCTCTGGTTGCTTTCATTGAAAGGCACAAGAATAATCAAGCAACGCTTAACGCTCTTCAAGAGCTTGGAGGAGATAATCCTCTTGGAGCGACTTTGACAATCAAGGCACAAGAAACTTCACAATACGAATCAATCGCCGAATTCCTTGAGACGTACACCTCTAACCCAACAACTGCCGAGTACGTGGATAAAGTGAACTATTTTGATAACAAAAAAGCTATCGACACACTCGATGAGCTTATTTCAGGAGCGAAGGTGATGGGGGTCTTCATCTCAGCACTCTTCATTGCGTTGGCGCTCTTCATTACTCTTAATACCTTAAGATTAGCGATTTACATCTCCAAGGATGAGATCCATGTAATGAACATGGTGGGAGCCAGTCAGACGTATATTAGTGGGCCATTCATGGTGACTGGTGCACTCTACGGATTGGTTTCGGCGATGGTGGTAATGTTCTTGCTCTGGCCGGTAACGTACTTCTTGACCGGTAAGGCACAAGAGTTCTTCGCTGATATTGATTTCTACCAGTATTATGTCGATGATTTCTTCAAGTTGCTTGGAGGGTTATTGATGATTGGGATTGTGGTTGGGGCGTTGGCTTCCATCTTCGCGGTCAAAAAATACGTGAAGAATCACCGAAAATAAGCCAATCTCATCGTTGTTGTACTAAAAAATCCCCTCGCTGTACTATTCGTACCACTGCGGGGGTTTTTAGTACACGCCTCGACCTCGGCTTATTTTCGGCGATTCTTTGAGGGTTGTACTCACTGGGTTTTTTGTTTGCGCCTCGAATTCAAAACATTCTTGTTACTTACGACGAGTAGAATACCCTTCTTATTTTCTTTTGGGAAAAATATGATAAGCTGTCAGAGTAGCGAGGAGAGAGTGACAGCGATTATTGCCTAATCGTCTAATGGTAGGACACTGGTTTCTGGTACCAGGAGTTGGGGTTCGAGTCCCTGTTAGGCAACTAGAAAATATTAAGGTGGATCTGTAAGATTCGCCTTTTTATTTTTCTTTGGCCTCGGGGACGAGAAACGACGGAGCCGGTATACAAGACGAACGTAGCGAGTGCTTGTCGGCGAGTTGCGTCCAGCGATACTTAGTGAATGAGGAACAGAGTGACGACGTGAGGTTAGTAATCGTGGGACGAGTCCCTGTCCGGCAACATATGATCTTCTATAAAATAGACACAGATAATTCACGTTCGTTGGTTTCTTTTTTGAATGATTAATAAAATCACCCAAAAACTAGTTAATGATATTTTTAAAAGGTGTATACCTTATTATGATAGAATATATATGTATATGAAATTTTGTAAAACAGAAAAAGGATTTACTCTTATCGAACTTCTGGTAGTAGTAGCTATTATCGGAATATTATCTGCAATTGTGTTGTCGAGTTTAGGTGTCGCGCGAAGTAAAGCAAAAGAGGCTAAGATAAAAGCAACGATGAATCAACTGAAGGCTCAGGCAGAAATTGAATACCTGTCCGATGGAAATTACGATAATGTTTGCTCCGCCACTTCAAATTCTGGTAAGTTATATGAAGATATTATCTTAAATAGTCCTGAACAAGGTACTGATTTATTCTGCCTTTCTAGTTCAGGAGCGGGATTCACTTCAAAAGGCGGAATGGATCCTCTGCGTCTTACTGGAAAAGCAAGTACACCAGGTGCTTGGGCTGCAGTAACTCGATTAAGTAATAACAACTTCCTGTGTGTTGATTCGACTGGAAAAACCAAGGAGTCATCAGGGAGAGGTATAGACAGTTCGCCAATTGATGTTGAGTGTTAATATTTAACCTTAAAGCATACAAGATAACGATCTATCGTTATTTCTCAAACAACAGACTTTGAGACAGCTACTTTTGCTAAGTTGCCTTATGTTCTTCTTTTGAAAAATATACAAAAGAAGCATATTTTTGTCGATACATAAATAAACAGGAACACTTTGAAGGCACCCTTTTCATCAAGACTAGATATAGACTTTTCTAGCAACATCCTTGCGGCAGGATCTTTATGTGTCGATGATTTCGAGTATATGGGGTGCGTCGTGTCGAGTGTTGGTAGTGATGGTACGAAGCTTGGACTTGGTAATTGGAGAGGCTCTAAGATTGGAGGGTATGATTTCCTAAGAGTTAAGCGTCTACCTGGGGTATTAGTCTAGGTAGCTCTTCTCTGCTCTTTAGCTGTAATAAATATTTTCTAATCGGCCTTCGCTCTTCTGACTCCATCATAAAAAAGAAACAAGTAAAATAACATTAGTCTTGGCAAATGCTACCACTCCAACTTATCCAATTGGTGCAACTTCTAAGATCACCAACCTCGTAAAAATTATTATAGATGCCTCCATCGTTAGCTGCTGGACCGCTACCAGGATTTTCGAGTGTTACCTTCAGGGCGTAGGAGTTACCATTCCATGATCTGTACAAATATTCCTTTGAGAAACCTCTTGAACTTCTCGGGAGATCAGCGATGTAGGGAGATAGTACTTTTTCTAGGTCACACCAAGCTCCTTCTGGTGACTTCGTGCTGGCAGTGTGTCCACAAGGTCGTGATGGCTCACTAAACGCATAGTAATATATATCACCGCCATTGTAGTGTGGGTACAGTCCTTTATCTACCCGATATAGCTCTAGAGCGTTCCTTATTTCGTTGATTTCTGATAGAGCACGTGCATCTCGCGCTCTCGAACGCGCCTCAGTAAGCGCTGCAAGAACAACTGATGACAAAAGGGAGATAATTGAGATCACTACAAGAAGTTCGATGAGCGTGAAGCCTTTTCTTTTCATGTAGTTGAGTATACCATAGCTCCCTCTTTTTTTTGTGGGTAATGAGTGCTGGATGCTATACTTCCGCTATGAAAAAACAAATCATCATCATCCACGGAGGAGAGACTTTTGATACATATGATAATTACATTGCTCACCTAGAGAGTATTGAGCTTGACCTTGATCGAGCAGATAGGAAGAAATGGAAACACAGTCTTGGCGAAAAACTCGGCGAAGGCTTTGAAATAATCCAACCAACGATGCCTTGTGGGACTAATGCTAAGTACAGGGAGTGGAAGATTTGGCTCGAAAAGTTCCTCCCGTACTTTAATGATGGAGCTGTCTTTATCGGGCATTCATTAGGCGGGATCTTTCTTGCCAAGTATCTTTCTGAAAATAAAATCAAACAGAAGATCCAAGCTACAATCATGATCGCTGCTCCTTTTGATGATACGGATAGGGAGTATTCTCTGGCGGATTTCGTGCTTCCTCAGAATTTGAGTTTACTCGAAGAACAAGGCGGTCGATGTATTTTTTATCATAGTAGTGATGATCCAGTTGTTCCACGTATCGATTTTGAAAAGTACAGAACCAAACTCCCTCACGCTGACTTTAGACTTGCTGAAGACAAAGGTCATTTCCTTCAAGAAGAATTTCCTGAGCTTGTTGAGGTTTTGTTGAGTTTGGAGTAGGGAAGGTGGTTCAAAAGATCCACAAAAAATAACAACTTCTGCTATACTCTCATTATGAAAGACAATCAATTCTTCGATATTAATAAATTTCCAAAGGGGTACGGTATTATCGTCATGCCGATTTCTATTTCGCGTGCAGAGAATGCTAGTGGACAGGATCCTCAGCAGTGTTTTGAGTATATAAGTTCCCTGACTCCTTCTAAGGTTATCGAACCAAAAGTCGGGTTAAACATGGTCTACGGAGATCATCTCTATATGTACTCTGATGAGAAGGCAGCTACACTCAAGAATAAGTTTATGAGTATTGTGATTCAGCACAAGAATGCATTTCATAAGATGATTCTTCGAGAAAAAGATATTTTCCAGATTCAGCATGCTTTTTCATATAGTGTGTGGAACCAGCTGTACTTGAACTATAAGGGTGACTTCGGTAATGATTTTAATAATTTCAAAAAGATGTATGAGGAAGATGAAGTTTTCCAACAATACCTACGTGATGATGCTGAGCATTGTGTTCGTGAGCTTGATGAAAACCAAGTTAACTTTTTTTTGGAAGAATTCTTTCTTCTGTATGCACTTTCGAAGAAGAAGATCTCACTACCTAACAGTTACATACAAGATCGTGAAGATTGGGTACTTTGGGCTTATCCTGGTGTTATCTTGAAGGGTCAAGCTTACACCTACCAACAAAACCCACTCAACCTCGATGCACCAGAAAACCCGTACCAGAACCACACCTACGATCTCGAGTCTAAGAAACTCGTTGATTACATGAGGATTAATCTCGAGACGTATGAGTATCAGTATGAAGAGTAGAAGATTATATCCTTAAAGTTATTTCTCTATGAAAATAATCTTTTCGCCTTCCAAAACTCAAGCAACTTCTGTAATTCCTGAGACCAAAACCAAAAGCCAGATTCCTTTTTTTCAAGAATCTACAGAATATCTCTTGCAGAAACTCAAAAGCCTTTCTGAGGAGGAGCTTAAGAAGATTTTTAAGACATCAGATAAGATCACTCAAGAAGTTTTCAGTCTGTATCAGAACATAGGTGAGGAGATTCAAGGGCAGGTGCTCGCTTCTTTTACAGGGACTGCTTTTGGAGAATTGGATCTAGATTCATATACTCAAGAAGATTGGAAGTTCGCCCAAGAACACGTACGGATTCTTTCAGGGTTCTACGGAGTGCTCAGACCTCTCGATCAAATACATAAATATCGCCTTGATATGAATGACAAGATCTTTGCCAAAGGAGGGGATTATAAGAACTTATATGACTTTTGGAGAGGGAAGGTCGCTGAGTATTTTAAGAATGAAGAAGTCATTCTTAATCTAGCATCTGGAGAGTACAGCAAAATGCTTTCGGTCCAGCAACGGGATCAAATGGTTACCGTAGATTTTTTGATACAAAAAAATGGTGATCTCAAATCAGTCTCTGTTTACGCCAAGCAACAAAGAGGTAAGATGCTCAATTGGATTATTAAGAAAAAGATAAAAAATCCTGCTGATCTTGATCTGTATGAATCTGACGGATTTTATTTTGATAGAGATCTTTCTAGCGAAAAGAAGAGAGTGTTCGTAAAAAGTCTTCACTCTACACGATGAAGGACTTTTCTCTTATAAATAATCCTCGATCACCTCAGTAATCCTCTCCGCAATAATGGAGTACCCGATATCATTAGGATGGATAGCATCTGCCATATAAGTAGAATTCCCAAAGAGACCCTTGAGAAGATTCGGCATATAGAGTGCACCAGTTTCGCGAGCGATCTTTTGGTATTCCTTATCAAAGGTTCCAACAAGGAGTCCGCTTCGAACACTGATGATCATGGCGATAGATCCGTTCTGCTGGACCTGTGCAATCATGTTTCGCATATTCTGGAGGGTGATTTCTTCGGGGACTCTTTTGAGAGCATCGTTCCCTCCAAGATTGATAATCACAAGTCGAGCATCTTGAGGGATTTCACTCGTACGGTCTAGTCCATCAATGGTTGTATTCCCAGGGATTCCCAAGTTAAGAACTGAAGTATTAATACTACGACCGAGTTGTTCAGGAAGACTATTACCTTCGGTTGATCCATTTCCTGCAACGAGACTGTCACCGAACATTACGATATCAGTTCTACTATTCGGGAAGTTAGCAATATCTTTTCCTCTATTGCTTAAGAAAAAGAAAAACCCGATAACTACGATGAGAGCAATAATTGTATAGATGAGATTCTTTGGATTCATGGAGGTAGTATAGCAGAGACTTTACTATCCTTTCAGCAGTGATGTGAGTTTCCCTTGAACCTCTTCTAGCAAAAAAATACAAAACGTACGGTGCGGTTTTTCCAATCAATCGTTTGGAGTTGGTCAATTATAATGACACCCTCAAGTCCAGTATTTTTGAGAAAACCATGGAAAGGAAAATTCCTCCTTTTTGAGGTGATAGGACAAACCATAAGAAAACCAGTTGCCTCATTAAACTTCTGAAGACTTACCACAAGTCCCGGTCTGAAACCAGATTGTTCGTGCCCCTGCGTCGGCCCAAAATCCATCCAGATCATATTTCCTTTGTCAGGTATCCAGGCTGGATTTTTCTTTCCGGGAATCTTTACCATATCTCATTTCCTTGAGGTGATCCCCCGTTGATAATGTGAGGAAGTTCCTCATGAGGATCTATTTCTGAAAGAAGCTGATCAAGAGGAGTACACCCAGGGGAAGCGTGGGTCTCGAGGGGATACAAGGCTACGAGAGCCTTCTAAGGTTATATCTACTTCTATCTCTGGTGTAATGTTCAGTGCATCTGCTAACTCTTCGGGATTCGTATGCCAAGGCTGTTACCCCATTTGAAGATTTTAGTAGAAGTTATTTATTTCATAGTGTATGTATATATTTTGTCAAAAACAAACAGTCGGGCTTTCGTGATCCTTTCACTTGCAAGATTCAAATTCATACGTATAATTGTACGTATGAAGTCTTTATCTCCTCAAATGAATAAACTCACTATTCTGGTTGAATCCGATGTATATGAAGGTCTCCAATCCAAGATTGGAAGAGGGAAAATAAGTAAATTTATTAATGATACGGTTAAGCCTTTTGTTTTGGATGATGGTGAGCTTCGCAAGCAGTATCAAGAGCTTGCAGATAGTTCGAATAAGAAGGAAGTGCAAGAGTGGTTTGCAACACCAGTGGTAATTAATTCGGAAAACGTATGGTAAAGAAATTTCCGAAACGAGGTGAAATCTGGTGGATCAAAGCAGGGTCGTCTACTGGGAGAAGTGTTCAGAAGGACCTACTAGCAGTTATTATAAGTAATAATATTTCTAATAGCGTACTCGATCGGTACCAGGTAGTACCCCTTACCTCGAACACAGAAAAGATATTTCCATCAGAATGCAAAATTCTTTTCAGAAAAAAGAAAGGAAAAGCAATGACTGATCAAATTCTTACGGTTCATGCTTCTCGGCTCACAAAACGAGGAGGAGAGATCACAGATCAGGAGAGAGGCTCACTCGAAGACAGGTTAAGACTTCAGCTCGACCTTTAATCTCTATGTCAAAAATTTACCCCCGAGCCTTCATGGGCAACAACATCATTTCAATCGAACAAGCTAACCTGAGTATTGCGAGCTCAGCAGTTCTTTATGGGCTCAGCGTGTACACGGTTTTTCCGATCCTTCAGAAGGATGGTGGCAAGTATGCGTTCCGTCTTGAGGATCATTTTCAGCGTCTTCTTAATTCTTGTCAGATCATTGGAATGGACACTTTCTCGAAGGACTGGGATTTTCTTTCTTTCAAAAAGTCCCTCACCGAACTTCTTGAGGCGAATTCTTTTGATGAAACAGTATTCGTTAGAGCAACGGTTCATGTCGATGAGTTGATTCCAGGTACGAAGTCGCGTGGACTGAGGACTGTTCTGAGCATGTTCCTCTACGAAGCTTCTCCAATTATCCCGCAGGATGGTGCAAGGCTCAAAACAAGCGTTTGGCGACGAACTCCAGACTATGCAATTCCATCGAGAGCAAAAGTGAACGGGGCCTATATTAACTCTGTTCTTGGGAAGCAAGATGCAATCGATAGTGGTTATGATGACTGTCTCTTTCTTGATACAAACGGACATGTGTGTGAGTTGAGTGCTGCTAATATTTTTATGGTTCAAAAAGGTATCCTCCTCACTCCGGGAAACTCAAGTGATATCCTCGAAGGAATTAATCGTCGTACCGTTATTGAAATTGCAGAAAATCTCGGTGTCACTGTGATAGAGCGAGAAATTGATCTGACCGAACTCTATACCGCGGACGAAGTGTTCGCTTGTGGGACTTCCGCATTTATTGCTCCGATAATTGAAATTGATGCTCGTAAGGTTGGTAAAGAGAATCTAGGTCCCGTCACTCAGAAAATCAAGCAGGCTTTCACTGAGATTATGGAAGTAGGGAATCTTGGGGAGGAGGGTTATTTTATGAACGTTGGATAGAGAAAGTCTAGGTGCTGTGATTTATATTGCTTCACTTTCTCATGCTATGGTCTTCGGTCTCGAAAAAAGTAGTCGAAGGCTTTTGGTGAATTTGGGGTAGTTCCTGAGTGGTATGGTGAACCTGTTGGAGAGGAGCTTTGGTTTTGGAAGCAAAAGTCGAAATGAAGGGGTTCTTTTTGATGGGAGCGCTGCAGATGTTAGCTGGAATGAGGAGGTAACAGATATGAGGGGTTATTGACATCACCAAAATTATTGATCATTTCCCCGCGAAAACACTCGCTTTTTATTATATATATGGTATTCTCTAGCCTTATGGAAATACGAAATATTGCAATCATTGCCCATGTTGATCATGGTAAAACAACCCTTACTGACGAGATCCTAAAACAGACAGGAATGACTGTTGATGGAGCTTCAATGGATTCGAACGATCTTGAAAAAGAGCGTGGGATTACTATCTATGCGAAGAATACGTCAATTTTTTATAAAGATACCAAAATCAACATTTTGGACACACCAGGTCACGCCGACTTTGGTTCTGAGGTTGAGCGAGTACTCCGGTCAATTGACTCGGTCCTTCTTATCGTTGATGCTGCGGAAGGTCCAATGCCACAGACAAAGTTTGTACTTTCTAAGTCACTTGAGCTTGGTCTGAAGCCAATTCTTGTTCTTAATAAGATTGATAAGCCTGCAGCAGATGTTGAGAAAGCTCACGATCAAGTATTTGATCTCTTTGCTGATCTTGGAGCAACAGATGAGCAGTTAGATTTTGAGACGATTTATGCTATTGGACGAGAAGGGATTGCAAAAAGAGAGATGGAGGATGAATCAACAAATCTTGATCCACTTCTTGATCTTGTTCTTGAAAAAGTTCCTGCAGCTTCTACAAAAGTAGATGAATCGCTCCAGGCACAAGTATTCAACCTGTCGTATGATAACTTCCTTGGACGTATGGGTATTTGCCGTATTTATGCTGGAACGATCAAGGATGGAGGAACCTACTCTTTCAAAGATGGTAATGGAGAGGTGAAATATAAAGGAAAGATTACGAAACTTTTCACGTTTGAAGGAATGGAAAAGAAAGAAGTAAAAGAAGCTTCCGCTGGAGACATCGTCATGATCGCAGGGATGCCAGAAATCTTTATTGGAGAAACGGTGGTTGAAGATCTTGCTACTGAGGCGCTTCCCGCAATTACGGTTGATGAGCCAACTCTCTCACTCAAGATGCTCGTAAACGACTCACCATTTTCTGGGAAGACTGGAAAATTCCTGACATCACGTCAGATTAGAGAGCGTCTGGAAAAAGAGCTTGAGATGAACGTGGGACTTCAGGTTAGCTTTGGAGCAGGAGCAGAGATGACCGTTTACGGTCGTGGAGAGCTTCACCTGTCTGTACTCCTCGAAACTATGTCGCGAGAAGGGTATGAGCTTGCGGTGTCACAGCCTGAGGTAATCATTAAGGATATCGAAGGGGTGAAGTCAGAGCCGTACGAAGAGGTAACAATTCTTGTGCCAGAGGTTTCTTCTGGAGCAGTAATTGAGAAGCTTGGAAACCGAAAAGGAATCATGACAGGGATGACTCAAGAAGATGCAGGAACAAGAATTACGTTTGAGGTTCCAACACGTGGACTTCTTGGGTATAAGAATGATTTCATTGTGGACACAAAAGGAGAAGGAATCATGACTTCTGTTTTCTCTAAATTTGCACCGTTTGCAGGACCAGTTAAGAAGACAGAATATGGATCAATGGTCTCAATGGCTACAGGGAAGGCTCTTGGATTCTCACTTGCGAACCTTCAAGATCGTGGAACACTGTATATTGGAGCGAGTGAAGAAGTATACGAAGGTATGGTGATTGGATTTTCATCAAAAGGAGATGATCTTATGGTGAATCCTACTAAAGGAAAGCAGCTTACCAACATGCGATCTTCTGGACATGACGAACAAATAAAACTAATTCCTCCATTTCCACTTACCCTTGAGCGTGCGCTCGGGATGATGCGAGAGGATGAGTATCTCGAAGTGACGCCAAATGCGGTGCGACTTCGAAAGCAATTTCTTACAGAATCAGAACGGAAGAGAGGAGGGAAGAAAGCTTAGAAGAAATAAAAACAGGGGAAAACGCGGCAACGCGTTTTTTCTCTGGTATACTACTTGTATGAGTATTGAATTTGATATTGAACAAGACAGTCAAGATATTTATTATTCACGATCTGTGCTTTCTGAAAATAAAGTTCCGGGGATGCTTTCTTGGCTTCAAAAGAAAGGTATTGTCTCAAGTCCCGAACAAGGGAAGAGGGTTCTCTTGGTTATTACAATCTCATTTTTTGCGGTATCGATGATTCTTTTTGGACGGTTATTTATTGGAGGTGGTAGTGATGCTCCAGCAGAATTACCGCTTGAATTCAGACTTCAACAGGAACAGGAGGGTGTATAATAAAAAAATATGACTTATAAAAAATCTCAGAAAGGATTTACATTAATTGAGCTACTTGTAGTGATATCAATTATCTCACTCCTCAGCTCAATCGTTTTGACGAGTTTGGCGAGCGCACGAGAGAAGGCAAAGGTTGCTCAGATCTTGTCGACGATGAATAATATGAAAGTAGCCGTTGAGCTTTATTATCAAGATAATGGGAGCTTCCCTTTTGCATCCCCTGGGCAACACGAATCTGATCTGGCTCCTTACATGTCAGGAGACTGGACACAAATTATCCCTGAGAACTCACTCTTTATTAGTCCTCCAGCCGCAAGCTCTTCCTGTGGAGAGGGTATATCTTCTTCTGGTTATATAATTTACTACGCTGCTCCAGGAAGTATAAATTTTGGTAATGTAAATTATTATAACGCTGGAAGTTCTACTCACTCAGGATCTACATTAATTGTGCATAATGGTAGGTCAAGTGTTCCTACTAATATCCCCTGTGTCAGCCAGACTTAAGTTTCTAACTAATTCCTAACAAAAGCCTTCCCGTCACAAGGGAGACTTTTTGTTTAGCATGATATACTTGCTTCACTATGACTCAGGAACAAGCAATCATCATCATGAAATCAGGGAGGAGTGTCTTCTTGACTGGCTCTGCTGGAACAGGAAAGACCTATGTCCTCAATCAGTTCATTGAGCATCTCGAGAAGAATAATATTGATCACGCGGTGACAGCATCAACAGGGATCGCTGCCACTCATCTCGGGGGAATGACAATTCACTCTTGGTCAGGACTTGGGATCAGTCAAGATATCACCGAAGAAGAATTGGACATCATTGAATCAAGAGCAAAGGTCTTCAAAAGAATTAATGAGATTGAGATTCTCATCATTGATGAGATATCGATGCTTCACAGGAGGACACTTCAAGACATAGACAGAATCATGCGACACATCAGAAGGGAACCGAGTGAGCCTTTCGGTGGAGTTCAGGTGATCGTGTCAGGAGACTTTTTCCAGCTTCCTCCTGTAACGAAGAGCTACGAGTCTTCTCAAGATCGTTATGCTTTTATGGCTCCTGTCTGGGTTGAAGCTAACTTCACTGTCTGCTATCTTGATAAGCAATATCGGCAAGGAAATGATGATCTTCTTAATCTTCTCAACAATATTCGATCTCAGAGTCTCTCAGAAAAAGACAAAGCCTTCCTTGAATCACGATCTATACCAGCAGATTCCGAAGAACAGATGACCCAGCTCTTTACACATAATCAGAATGTAGACACACTTAATAAAAAAGAGCTCGCCACAATTGATGAAAAAGAAAAAAAGTCGACCGCGAAGACCAAAGGGAATAAGCAACTCGTTGCGGGACTCATAAGGAATATCCTTGCGCCCGAAGAGCTTGTGCTTAAGATTGGTGCACAGGTAATGTTTGTAAAAAACCATCCAGAAGGCGACTACATGAATGGAACGATGGGTGAAGTTATTGAGTTCAAGCTCTCAGGAAATCCTGTAGTGAAGCTGAGCTCAGGGCGGAAGATTGAGACCGAAGAATCAACGTGGAGTATTAATGATGATAATGGAAAAGTACTTGCTTCGTTCACTCAGATTCCTCTCAGGCTTGCTTGGGCAATTACCGTTCACAAAAGTCAGGGGATGACCCTTGAGAAAGCTTGCATGGATTTATCAAATTGCTTTGAGCGAGGACAAGGGTACGTCGCTTTGTCGCGAGTCTCCTCAGCGGAAGGTTTGTACCTCTCTGGATATAATGACTGCGCTCTCGGAGTTGATCAATTAGTGCTTGCCGCAGACGTGAGATTCCGCGATTTGTCGAAAGAAGCGGAGAAGGGAAGTGGGGATCGACTTCTGTAGCTATTGTGACTCAGGCGAATATGCTTGACAAACATATCTATAATGAGTATCATATTCTTTGAATGCATCCTACTGCCAATCGGGTATGTAGCTGTAGACCAGAACAAAAAAACAAAAAAAATGAAAAATAGATTACCTTGGGTGAGAACCCTTGCTGCAATCGGAGCAATCGAAACACTTGGGTCTGGATTCGTCCAGGCTTCAACGATCTTGGTTGGAGGTGACTTCAACTCATCGACCGTGAATGGCGGATTCGAAGAGGAGTTAGATTGGGTTGTCACAGCGGCACCGTTTCCAGGATCAGGAGTTACCTTTGCAGGTAACGATCCCTCAGTCGGAGTTTACGAAGGAAGTAATGCTCTCGTGTTCCCGAATTCAATCGGTGACGCGCAGTCTGTTCCAATATCAGTTGGAATCACGGTAGGCAACCTGATAGAATTAACCTTCTACTCAAAGGTGAGCCATGTTGGTGTAGATGGTGGTTTCGTCTTTGTTATCGATATTGTTTCGATAGATAATCCATTAGAGAGTACGAGGCTGACCTCCTCATCTAATGCTACGATAGGTAGCTGGACTGAGTTTGCAACTACATCCCCAGCGACATTTACTTCGAGTGGTGGTGTAACTTTACGCATTGCTGGAGGAACTTGGTTGAGGGGGACCACGGGGGCGATTGATGGCGTACAGGTCAAAAACCTGTCGATTCCCGAACCCTCCAGTTCGTTACTCCTCCTTCTATCGTCCTGCATAATTTCTTGCAGAAAAAGATGATAGTCTTAGGTAAGACCCTTCAGAAGTCGTCCTCTTAGCCTCAACATTGGTGCACCATGTTGAGGCGGAGGCGGCTTTTTTCTTTACCCAAGAAAAACATGAGCCTTTGTGCTTTCTATTCATTAGGGATACTACACCAAAATATTTTTCTGTGCATAAGCATCCTGGAAATAAATCCTGCGTGGTACTATGGATCTATGAAAAACAACACAAAGTCCGGATTTGTTCTCCCGATTATTATTGGGATTGTAGCACTTGGTGCGGCTGCTGGACTTTGGTATAGCGTTGATCAAGAAAAATCCAAGATGAGAGAAATCAGTCAGATTGAGCAAGAAACAGCAGGGCTCTACATTGCGAGTCAGCTGGGAACTTCGATTAACAAGCTTTCATTTGTTTCAGGAAATGCTTCGTATGTGAGGTTCGAATATATAGAAACAGGTACATCTATTTTCGCCCGAAAAAGAAACTCACTCTGGAGCGTTGTTGAACCGAAGGGGGGCGACTACTCCTGCGAACAACTCAAGGCACAAGGATTTGCGAGTTCCTTCTTATACGATTGTACAACTCGATATGAACCAAAATCAGTCGAGACACTCTTTAGTGATTCAGATAAAGAAGCAGTCCTTCTTGGATTCTTGGAAAAGATTAACGATTGTGCCGGCTGTGTGAAACTCACGACAGAAACTCAGGATGAAATAGTGTTTGTCTTGAACGAGGACTTCGACGATGGAGATTATGTTGCCGTAAATATTCCAGACTCAGAAATTGTTGCCATCAATGACATTCCTCTGCAAGAAGATGAAAATCAGATTACAGAAATAGACGATTCAGAATTGGTATCTGAAACATTACCCAGTGCAACTTCGGACAGCACAACAGAATCAGAGGTTGTGAATGTAAGTGTGGATGACAGCGCAACCGATAGTGTTAATTTAAACTCTGACACAGCGGAAGTCGGTACGTCCGGAGGAGGTCAGATCCAGGAAGATGCAGCTGGATCAAATTCAGAAACTGATCAAAATTCTGAAAATAAAAACTTCAATGGAGGTAATAGTCAGTCGGAAAGTTTGGGAGGTGGTGAGGCAGAGAGCTCCCCAGAAGGAATTGGAGGTGGAGGGGCTACAATCATCGAGGAGATTGCCGATGTTGATGATCTGAGTGTGAGTCCGACGCAAGGGAGTCAAGACAATCTTGACGAAACTTCTGAGCAAGAAGAACGTGAAAATGATGGAGAGAATAACGAAACAGCTAATGATGAGGATGGCGATAGTTCACCGGAAATCGTCGATAATTCTACGGGTGGCAATAACAATACTAATAATCAAGAAGTAATTAACTTCTTTGATCTTGATTCGAGTGATCTGGATATTCAGAGGATTGGTGATCCATCGGAAGATCGACAGTAAGAGTTGTCCCAATGCCTTCTTCGGATACGAGTGAGATTATTCCGTGAAAAACTTCGGTCACAATATTCTTAGTTGTTGCTAGGCCGATTCCGTGGCCATCTTTTTTTGTTGAAGTGTATAAATTAAAAATATCTTTCTGAAGTGCTTGAGGTATCCCCTCACCAGTATCCTGGATAGTAATAACAAGGTTGTTCCGAGTTCTCTCATAAGAAAGGGTTACTGTCTTTCGTTCGTCCTGAGGGCTTGTATCAAAAGCGTCTATCGCGTTACTGAGGCCATTGGTAAGAATTTGAATAAGGTAGAGAGGCTGTGTCATTAAAGTGAGTTCCTTATCTCCGACAATAACAAGACGAACATTGCGAGCCGTGAGTTTGCTCTTGAGGAGGGTACTTGCCGTGACACATAGGTCGTAGAAACATGCTTTATTGGTAACTCCCGGATTATTAAGGTTAAATTGGATTGTCGTAATGAAGGCACTCAGTTCAGCATGAATGTCCTCTGCGATTGAGGCATAGGCTTTATCAATTACGAGATTTTGCATATGTCCCATATATAACTGGAGAGCAGCAAGCGGGCTCAAAAGGTCATGGAAAAATCCACGGGTAACCTGACCCAGGAGCGCCTGCCTCTGGAGATCTTTTGTATTTTGGGGTGATAAAAAAGGAACTCCAGAAGAGCTCCTGTGATTCGGAAATATCATTGGAAATAATTGAGACTTTTTCTGTGAAATTTTTTCGAAAAGGAATCCAATCATATAGTTTATTTAAAAAAACGAGGATTAATCTGGTAACCACGACCCGAGACGTTCTTGATGATTTGTTTCTTTTTCGAATCACCAATCTTTTTTCTGAGGCGGAGAATGTGCGTCTCGAGAGTGTTTGAGAATGGATCAAGATTCATATCCCATACCTTCTCAAGAATTTCACCACGAGTGGCGACCCCACCTTTTTTATCAATAAGAACCGTGAGAATAGAATACTCTTTGCGAGTTAGTGAAAGAGCCGTGTCTTTCCTGAAAATTTCATGACTGTCGGGAAGAAGGGTTATGTCGCCAAGGCTATATGAAATAGCTTTAATTTGTTTAGGTCTCCTGAGGACCGCGTTGAGTCTCGATTTCAGTTCCTCAAAAGAAAATGGCTTGGTTACATAGTCATCTGCTCCATTTAAAAAACAAGCCACCTTTTCGGTGACTTCATTAAGAGCAGACAGAAATATAATTGGAGTAGAGACATTCGCATTTCGAATGTCTTCACAGACTTCTTTACCATTTTTGCACGGGAGTTGATTATCAAGAAGAATACAATCATACGTATTAACGCGAGCATAGTAGGAACCTTGCTCCCCATCAGCCACATCATCGACGGCATACCCTTCAGCCTCAAAGCTCATACGTAAGAGATTACGTACGGCACTGTTATCTTCAACAACAAGAAGTTTCATAAAATGCATTATCCATATCAGAATCTTTTATGCAAATAGGATATGTGGTATAGCTGTGAATTACTTGTTTACTTTTTTGTTATTTTTTATGCTACGATGAAGGTACTTCACAGGAAATGGCTTCACCATTTTTCTCCATGAAGAAGAAGTTATTCGTTTAAAATAATAGTAATTATGGATCTTTTCACACAAGCACTTCAGTTTGCTGGAGCACAAGGAATTTCAAAAATTGGAGATTTTCTCCCAGCCTTCCTGAGCGCAATTATCTTAGTAATTCTAGGACTTATCACGGCACCAATCGTCGGAGGACTTGTAGCGAAGCTTATTAACTTTTTGAAGATTGATAAAATCGCTCATGATGCAGGAATCAAAGAGGTTCTCGGGTCATTCGGAGATGTTTCAATTGCAAGACTCATTGGAAAACTTGTAAAATGGTTCGTTGTTGTTGTCTTCCTTATCATGGCAGCTGACACTCTTAACCTCGAACAACTCAACCTGCTTCTTGCAGAAATTGTTATTTACATTCCAAAGGTAATTGTAGCTGTAATACTTCTTACTGCAGGACTTCTTGGAGGGACATTTGTTGGAACGTTTGTTCATAAAGCAACACACGATACTGGGTATGCATCACTTCTTGCAAAATCTGCAAAATCTGCAGTTATTGCGTTTGCACTTATTGCAGCACTTGTTGAGCTTGGTATTGCACCAGAACTTCTCCAAATCCTCTTCACTGGAATCATCGTCGCACTGGCACTCGCTTTCGGTCTAGGTGGTCGAAAGAAGGCAGAAGAGATATTAGAAAAGCTTTTCTAGTAGGAGGTTTGGAGTGAGGTACTGGGAATAAAAACCTCGGGATGAACCGAGGTTTTTCCTTTCCTCATATATTTCTTTCCAAAAGTCAGTCCCATTGGTATAATGTACACATGGAACCAACAAACATTTTCTTCATCATTACTACAGTCTTCGTTGGAGTTTTGATTTTTCTGTTCCTTATTGTTGCTTTTTACGTCTGGCGTATTATGCGTATCGGGAAAGATGTTGCAGGAACCGTTAAGGAGTTAACTCATTCGTTCAAAGAGGAGGGCGATCAAGCACTAGGCGTCGCAAAGGGGTTGCGAGAAAAAGTTTCCCGCACAAAAATCCCCAATGGGCTTATCACAGGAATTGTCCTAATGATTGCGAAACAGTTTTTTGGAAAAAATAAAAAATCCAAAAAATAATATTACTCAATTTTATACTTAAAATACAAGATATGGCCACAAAAAAAACAAACAAAGATGACGGAAGTGCCTTAGAGATATTTGCAGGAGTGGCAACAGCCGCAATCGCAGGTGCATTTTTTCTTTACGGAACAAAGAAGGGGGAGAAGAGCCGAAGGCAGATCAAAGGCTGGATGCTTAAGGCAAAGGGGGAGGTTCTTGAGAAGATTGAAAAAGCTCAGGATTTCACAGAAGAACGGTATGAGCAAGTAGTTGATACCGTGATGGCAAAGTACGCTAAGCTCAAGGATGTCGAAGACAAAGATCTTACTCCACTTATTAAAGAGATGAAAGGTCACTGGAAAGATATCAAAAAAGAACTGACTGGTGGCAAGAAGGCTGTCAAGAAGACTGCTAAAAAAGTAACAAAGAAAGCTGTTGTAGCAAAAAAGACTGTTAAAAAATCCCCTGTAGCAAAAAAGAAGACTACAGCAAAGAAAACAGGTAAGAAAGCCTAAATACAACAAGCAAAAAGATCGAGTTCTCCTCGGTCTTTTCGTGTATTTTACAACTTCTCTGTTCTTTTACTGATTATGAAGACTGTAGAGTGTTGCTACATATGATCAGCAGGAGGGTAAGATATTGAAAACCATTTCTAAGTGTTTCCTGATGTCTTTTTTGCGCAATTTGTGGAAAATTTAAGATGAAAATATGTCACTTTAGTCGTATAATAAGAGTAAGAAGTAATCATGTGCAGATTACAGATTGAAGTTAGCCCTTTCGCTTTTACCATTTACTTTCTTATTTTATTTTATGTCTATCGATATCACAGTTACCAAAAAAGACGGAACTCAGGAAAAATTTAACGCTGATCGAATTAACAGGTCAATTCAACGAGCCTGCGAAGGACTCGAAGATTCTGTTGGGATGATAACCCAGATCGCTACCGAAACAGAGCTGACACTTTATAACGGAGTGACTGAAAAAGAGCTTGATGAGGCGACGATTAACGCTGCCCTCCAGAATGTAAAAGATGATCCTTCTTATGATATCGCGGCGACTCGTCTCTTGGCTAAAACAACGTACAGGTCGGTGCTTGGTGATTTTGATAAGGATGGGAGAGCAGGGGCACAGAAGCTTCACCAAGAGAACTTTGCAGAGCATATCAACAAAATGGTTGCAGATGAGATGCTTGATGATCGGATGGGAAGTACTTTCGATCTCGAGAAGCTTGCGAGTGCTCTTGACTGCGCACGTGACGATCTCTTCAATTACGCAGGGCTTTCAGGGCTCCTTAATCGATATGCGTTAAAAAATCGAGATCAGTCTTCAGCTGAAGTTCCGCAATACACATTTATGCGAATTGCTATGGGGCTTTCTTTCAATGAAGAGAAGCCAACTGAGCAAGCAATTATCTTTTATAACAAAATGTCCAACCTTGACTATCTTGCAGGAGGGTCAACCAACGTAAATGCGGGGACACGAACGCCAGCACTTTCTAATTGTTTCTTGATTCAGTTAGAGGATAATATGAGTAATATTGCGAAGTCTGTAGCTGACGTGATGCTTATTTCGAAAGCAACAGGAGGAATTGGAATGTCAGTTTCAAAACTTCGAGCAACGGGATCTCCACTTAAGTCATCGAATACAATTTCTTCGGGTCCAACATCGTTCGCAAAGATCTTTGATGTGGCGATTAGTGCGATTGTCCGAGGGGGGAAGAAAAAAGGAGCCCTCGCATTCTATATGGAAACATGGCATCTTGATTTTCCTGAATTTATCGAATGGCGACACAATGCAGGAGACGATCTAGAAAAAATGCGTCAGGCTAATACTGCTGCATGGATTTCTGATGAGTTTATGAAACGAGTAATAAGTGGACAGGACTGGTATCTTTTCGACCCAGCAGAAACTGCTGATCTCATCGAGTTGTATGGAGCTGCCTTCAGTAAGAGGTACGAAGAATACATTGTGAAGGCTGAAGCTGGGGAAATGTACAAATTCAAGAAGGTGACTGCTCGAGAACTATACCGAAAGATGTTGGCGTCTCTCCAAGGAACCTCTCATCCATGGCTTACGTGGAAGGATACGATTAATCTCCGAGCGATCAATAATAATACAGGAACGATTCACATGTCTAATCTTTGTACAGAGATTTGTCTTCCACAAGATGAAGACAATATTGCTGTGTGTAATCTTGCTTCAATTAATATCGTAAATCACCTCGATGCAGAAACAAAAGAAGTGGATTGGCAGGCTCTCGAAGACACGGTCCGAATCGGTGTGAGACACCTCGACAATCTTGTTGATGTTAATGACATCCCTGTTGCAGAAGCAAAGCATTCTGATATTCAAAATAGAGCAATTGGACTTGGGGTAATGGGAATTGCTGACGCAATCGAAAAGATGGGTTGGTCGTACGATAGTAATAAAGCTTTTGATTTTGTTGATAAGGTCTTCGAGTTTGTAAGTTATATGGCAATTGATGAGAGTACTGAACTTGCACAGGTTCGTGGAAGCTATCCGAACTTCGAAGGATCAGGATGGTCAAAAGGAATGGTTCCAATTGATACACTACAGGTTCTAGAAGATGACCGAGGAGTGCCACTTACGGTTGATAAAGAAAGTAAGCATGGAGGTCTTGATTGGGATCTACTTCGAGTAAAAGTTAAAAACGGAATGCGAAATGCAACCCTTATGGCTGTAGCACCAAATGCAAACATTGGGCTTGTTGCCAATACAACACCAGGAATGGATCCGAGATTTGCTCAAGTATTCTCACGAAACAAGATCTCAGGAAAATATCTTGATGTTAACGGAAATCTTGTGGCTGATCTGAAGAGGCTTGGTCTCTGGGAGCATGTTCGAGAAGATATTCTCGCAAATCATGGAGATATTGAATCAATTGAAGTTATTCCTCCACATATCAGAGAGATTTATAAAACGTCGTTTGGAACTTCTCCTTATGCATTTATTGAGGTTGCTGCGCGTGCCCAAAAATGGATTGATCAGGCTATTTCACGAAACATGTATCTTGCGACGCGAGATAATGATGAAATCATGAGTATCTATACGGCTGCTTGGGAGAAAGGGCTCAAAAGTACTTATTACCTCCACATGAAGCCCCGTCACACAGCTGAGCAGAGTACGCTCAAGGTGAATAAATCAGCTGGAAAGAAAGGCTTTGGTGGTGCTAAGAAGGGTGGGTTTGGATCAGCAAAGCCGACTGTAGTAACTTCAACAAGTACAACTTCAAACGGAGATACCCCAAGTGCAACTGGTCTCGGAAGAGATGAGAAGATGGCTGCAGCAACTTGTCCAGTTGATCCTTCTCTGCGATCCCAGTGCGACTCCTGCCAGTAATCTTTTAGAATTACACAACTTCTTAGATGTTTCGAGAAAAACCTTGTTAATCTACCACACGTAGCACTTCACAAGGTTTTTCTCTTGCGTCTCAAATTTGTTACAATTCTAAAAGATTGTTTGTGCATGACATGCTCACCATTAATTCTTAAAATTTGTTATACTTAGGGTATATTATTCAATACCCTTATTTACACTTTTATGAAAAACCTCTTCTCGTTCCTATTAGTCTTGCTCCTTACACTAGGACTCTTCCCGTCAGCTACAGAAGCGTACACAGCTAACGACTTTGTCATAAAAATAAAGACAGATAAAGATGGTGCTTCTAATTCGACCTCGTTCACTTTTGATGCGGCCGCCGGAGTCACATACGATATTGACTGGGGAGACGCGTCACCTCTGCAGGTTGGAGTGGAAGGACCACGGACTCACGACTACGGAGTTGCAGGGGAATACACTATTGCAGCTACAGGGTTAACCCGAGCGGCTTTCACAAGTGATCCTAAAAAGATTCTCAGGATAGATCAATGGGGGGCTTCGGCCTGGACAAGTATGAACAGTATGTTCAAAGATGTAATCGACGTGACGATGATAGCAACAGATAATCCTGACCTTAGTGGAGTGTCTGATTTGACTGATATGTTTCGAGGAGCTACGAATTTTAATGGTGATATAAGTGGGTGGAATACAACGAATGTGACAAACATGTCAGGTATGTTCGACAGTGCAGATTCTTTTAATCAAGATATCGGGAGTTGGGATACAGGTAATGTGACAAATATGGACTATATGTTCTTGGGTGCCTGGGCTTTTAATCAAGATATTGGGAGCTGGAATACTGTTAATCTCGTTGATTCTATTTCGATGTTCAATCGTGCAGCCTCATTTAATCAAGATCTTAATCTTTGGGATACGTCAAACATAAGAGATATGGCAGGAATGTTTCGTAGCGCAGCAAACTTTAATGGTGATGTAAGTGTGTGGGACACAAGCAGTGTCACGGATATGAATAACATGTTTAATGGTAGCTCTGTATTTAATCAGGACCTCAGTCTCTGGAATACAAGCAGTGTCACGGATATGAGTGGAATGTTCAGTGGTAGTGTAGTCTTCAACCAAGATATCGGAAACTGGAATACAAGTAGTGTGACGAACACGAGTATTATGTTCAGTAGTGCACTTTCTTTCGATCAAGACATCTCGTTCAAGGCGGGGTCCGGGAATGGTGGGGGGGATGCGTGGAGCACGAGTGGTGTTACAGATATGAGTTTTATGTTCCTTGGTGCGAATTCATTTAATAAAAACATCGGAAATTGGGACACTTCTCTCGTACTGAATATGACACAGATGTTCCATCAAGCTAGATCCTTTAATCAAGATATCGGAAACTGGAATACAAGTAATGTGACGGACATGAGTACTATGTTCAGAGATGCAACTGTTTTCAATCAAAACATAGATGCTTGGGATGTAGCTGCTGTAACTACTATGGCCGACATGTTCACCGATGCTCCGGCATTTTCAAGTGATAATTACGATCTCTTGCTTACCGGATGGTCTGCACAAGTGGTCCGGCCTGGAGTTGTACTATCCACAATGTCAGCTGCGTACTGTACCGGTAAAGCAGGACACGATCTCCTAACGACTACACACACATGGGTCATCACGGATGGAGGGGAAGTCTGTTCCGTCGTAACGAATGTTCCAAGTAAGAGTAGTTCACGAAGAAGTTCTGCAGCAGTAGCTAAAGCCTTTGGACCTGAAGTTCCAGAAGGAACCACTACTCCAGAAAGACAGGTCCTTATCGAGCAACTCAATACTCTCAAGCTTCAGCTTATTGAGCTCCTCAAGCTTCAGCTTATTGAGCTTCAGGCGGGGAGGTAGGGAGTGAAGCTTTTAGTGCCGCGATTTCCGAAACAGAAGAGGTGTTAGTGACGACGACTGTTGAAGAGATGAGTAGGAGAGTAGAGAATTTGAAAATGTGCACTTGCGAGAGTACTCATTTTTGGTTTGAGCAATTTGATCTTTTGTTTGGTATACTAAATTAATGAAACACTATCTCCATGCGTTATCAATTCTCTTCTTTATAAGTTCCCTTGTCCTTCCACCATTCCTCGCGTCCCCTTCTCTGATTACGGCGATGGAATGTCCTGCTACAAATAATCTTGCGGATTATCTTACTGATCAGGTTGATGTTCGGGCAAGCGCAGTCCCTGGGGCTGAAAGAACAGATTCGATGGAAATGTTTTCGACAAGAAACACAACCACAGGTGAGGGTTATAGTTATAATGAAGATAATTGGTTAAGGCAGAATACTGGCTTTTTGCACAAATCTCTTAATCTCTCGGGAACTTCGTACTGGAATACATCGTACAAAAACTGGTTTGCTGGTTCTCTGGTAACTCCGCAGCATGTTGTGGTTGCTGGTCATGCTCGAATGACCTTGGAGCAATCTTCGAAGGGGGGTGTGTATCATTTCATGGATCACGATGGCGTCCTTTATAAGAGAACTATTACGAAGGAACGTGGAGTACAAGACGGAGCATCCTATAAAAGAACTCGTCCGGATCCGCCGTCTACTGTTACCGATCTTGTCATTCAGGAGCTTAACGAGCCACTCCCAGATTCTGTTCATGTTTATAAAATCATAGATCATGATGATCTCGCGCAATACATTGATAAGGAAAGAAAGCCCGAACGTAATTCTTGGGCAAGTTTAGGGATACCTGCTATTAACTTTAACCAGTTTGACCAAGTTGGAACAAGAGATGTAAGTTATCTTTCAAATAGGATTTCTTCTCATGAGTTCTTTAATAGTTTCTCGGCTTCAGAATATTTTAGAGTTATCTTCCAAAACCCGAGAGAAGATCGTGACCGCGCAAGTTTTCAAAAAGGAATGGTTGATCATGATTCTGGAGATGCTGCATTTTTTATTGTAGACAATGAGCTGACGTTACTTATGACGAACTACAGTGCAGGTCAGGGTCCTTCACATGGCGGTTATATTGATGAGATGAACACCATTATTGAAGATTGGGGAACAACATCGTATCAGGTGGAGCGAGTCGACCTTGGATGTTTTAGTAAAAGAAATAATCTTCCCGAGATCGATACTACACAAGACCTCTATATAAAAAGTGATGTAGCAGTTGGAGCTAACTTTGGTCGTATTGACGTGAGTGATAGAGAAGATGGTCGAAATATTGGTCGATTCATCTTATGGGGAAATGGGCAGGTGCGAGATAATTTTATGCTTGATAAGGATTCAGGACTTCTTTCAGTTGTAGGGAGGATTGATGATCTTGGTATCAGATCCAATATTTCTGATAATGTATCTGAGATATCCTTCAACGAAGGAGAAGTATATGATCTTGAACTTATAGCTCAGGACAACAATAGCGTTCCTGCTTCAGGGAGAGGGAATGTCCGTGTCCATGTCGTAAATAATAATTCATCGCCAGTAATTATCCCAGATATTTTCCAGACTCCTTTGCGGGTGAGGTCTGGACTGACTGAGGGAACCTCAGTGACCCAGATGAATGTAGAGGATGCCGATGAGGGTGATACCTTCACATGGTCATTGGGGGGTGCAACGTGTTCTGGGTCTGGAGCAGAGTCTCCATTTGAGATTGTTCCTGAGACGGGAAGAATAATTATCTCTACAGATTCTGCAAAAAAATCACTCCTTAATGAAAACACAAATCCAGAATGTACTCTTACTGTTATCGTGAGCGATTCTGGTGTACCTATGAGAACAGATTCATATGAGATAGATGTGGTGATTACTTCTGATACTATGATTAATAGATCTCCAATTATTAAAGACCAGATGATCGGTACAGTGAATGAATCTTCTTTCTTCGTACAATCAATTGGAAGCGTACAGGCCTCAGATCCCGATATTTCCCAGAAGCTCACCTATGAGATTACAGAAGGATCGGATGGCGAATTATTTACGATCAATTCGGAGACGGGTTGGGTCCAAATAAAAGATGCGAGCAAAGTTGATTATGAAACAAAAAGTGAGTATGTATTTTCTGTAAGAGTGACTGACGATTATGATCGGGCCGGATACAAAAAAAGTGCAGGTGCCGTTATTACGGTAGGTGTGAGGGATAAAGAGGAAGGGTTAGGACTCATAAGTGATGGAGATGTAAAGATTCCTTTTGCTTTTATTCCTGAGAACTCGACTCCTGTGGGGACTTTTAGAATTGATGATCCTGACACTGAGGTGATCGTAAAGTACGAAATCATTTCTGCCTCTTACCCTGCAGGAGAATACTTTGTTGTCGATGAGCAAACAGGAAGGGTTGAATTGAATCAATCCGTTGATTATGAAGATTTCTTTCAGGGTAACCTGCTCAGGGTTGGTCTAAAAGGTACCGATAATTTAGGACGAAGTCTTTTAGAAGTTATTGTTACCATGATTCTTGACGTAGATGAGGGCAAGAACATTACCAATCCCAAGTCTCACTTCTTTGACCGTGCAGAAGATATCTCAGTTCGTGTGGAGACTTCAAGCGACGATATCTTGACAAATAGCGGCGTCGCACCACTTATCCCCTACGAGCTCGTGTATTCGATCACAGGAGGAGCGGATAAAGAACTCTTTACTATTAATTCTCAGACAGGAATCCTAACAGCTCGGTCGTCAGCAAGTATCTCAGACGGAACTTACGAAGTTGAAATTAGTGCTGAGGATAAGATGATTACCGACGTTGATACTTACCATTACCTTAATATTGAAGATGGTATTGGAAGAGTTCTTATCCCAGCCACTGATGGTGTTTTGGACGAAAGAGCCTTACAATTCTTTGGTCTGAATCAAGATGATGTGAGTTATTTGCTCCCTGGATTTATTGTTCCTCTGAAATACATAATGACTTCTGACTTGCAAGATTACAGAGCTAGTAAGAAGATCAATATTATTCTTGGTGAAGAATCTGATAAGGGTTCCGATCCTGAGCTTCCTGCTGTAGAATCAACTTCTAAGTCAGACCCTACAAAAAAGTTTGGTCTTGTGATAGAAGGTCTCCCCGTGATTCTTACGGAAGGCGGGGTAAAAAAGACAATAACTCTTTCGCTCGATGAACAACCAGAGTACCCAGTATCCGTTATTTTAGAAAAAGAAAGAGAAATTGATTTCGGTTCTGGTGCAAATAAAGATCATGGAGTTACTCTGTCTTCGACGTCACCAAAGACAGTATTCTTGGAGGCAGTCGATGATTCTGAAGAGGAAGATTCTGAGGTTGTAGAAGTTTCTATGGCTCTGAGTTCAGACGAAAAAATTACTATCCGTCAGCTTTCTTCAATAAGGGCTATGAGCGGTTCTTCTGAGGGGATGAGTGGATCTTCAGAGGGAACAAGTGGTTCTTCTGAGGTAGGAAGTAAATATGAATATCTGCCTAAAATTGTGAGAGTGAACGAGTCAACAGAATTCGTGGTCACGATCAAGGACAATGACTCAGTTGGAAGTACAGACATGCTTGAAAAGGAAGAGGGTGTCGTAGATAAGGAGAGAGCTGCCACTGGGGGTAATTCAAATAATAATGGCGGCGGTGGTGGTGGCGGATCATCTCCAAAAATTGAATACAGAGGATGTACTGATAAGAAAGCTAATAATTATGATAGAAATGCAGACAGAAATGATGGAACGTGTGAGTATGATTTATTGCTGGAGAAAGTGTCTCAGAGTGAACAAGTTGTAGAGATGAAAAAACAGCTTATAGCCTTGCTAAGGATACTTCTGAATGATCTCCTTGAGCAGCTGAAGGAGTCTCTCGAGAGAAAAGGTATAGATCCAGAACTCTATCTGAATCGGTAGAGAAAGACCTCGTGAAATAATGAGTAGAAAACCCCTCGAAAGAGGGGTTTTCTTGACCAATAATTCTTTTATCTGCCGGATGTGGAATGGGGTGCCAAATGTGTGAATAAGTCAAAAATGATCGTTATCTTTGTGCTATATTTGAGTAAAGAGAACCTTCTTTGGTCGATATTATTAGCCTTTATAACCCGGTGCGCTATGTGTGTACTTATGTATAAAACGTATAAACAAAATATATTATGTTAATTGGAAAACCAGATGAAACATCATATAATCTTTACCCTAGTGAATATCCCTGGGCAAGAGAGCTATATGATCAGGCCGTAGCGAACACGTGGTTCCCCCACGAAATTCCTTTGAAAGAGGATCTGATTGATTTCGAAAATATGACCGAAGATGAGCGACATGCTGTTGAATTCATTATGTCCTTCTTCAATCCTGCTGAACTTATTGTGAACCGGACACTCGCTCTTGGAGTGTATCCTCACCTTACTGCTCCTGAGTGTCATTTGTACCTCGCGAAGCAGATGTGGGAAGAAGCGAACCACTGCGTTTCATTCGAATATGTTCTTGAAACATTCCCGTTTGATCGAGAGAAGATTTACAGTCATCACACCGAAATCGCGTCTATGAAGGCTAAAGAGAAGTTCTTACAGGGTTATCTAGGGCCTGTAGTGGACTCTAAACTTGATATTGAATCAGTTGAAGGGAAGAAGGCATTTATTCGAAACCTTGTAGCAATCAATGTAATCACCGAAGGAATCTGGTTCTACTCTGGATTCATGGTAATGCTCTCATTCCGTCAACGAAACAAGCTTCGAAACTTTGGATCAATGATTAACTGGGTACTTCGAGATGAAAGTCTTCACCTCAAGTTTGGTATGAATCTCATCCTGAGTGTTCTTGAAGAGAACGAAGAAATTGTAACTGATGAATTTGCTCAGGAAATTCAAGATATGGTTGTGAAGGGAGTAGAGCTTGAAATGGCATACAACAAAGATCTCTTCCCGAACGGAATCTTGGGACTTAATGCAGATTACGTGAATCAGTATGTTCAGTATGTAGCAGATCGTCGACTCGAAGAACTTGGATTTGATCCTCACTACAAGGTGACCAATCCTGCAAAATGGATGGCTACATCAACAGATGTGTACGAGTTAGTTAATTTCTTTGAGCAGCAGAATACCTCGTATGAGGTTAACGCCAAAGCTTAATTCTTGAGAAGACCAGACCAGAAACCCGATAATACAAGGCATGCTTATCACAAGAGAACTCACCTGAATGGTGAGTTTTTCGTTCTTCTCCCTTTATGACTTTTCTAAGGGGATTAACGGATCTTCCGTTTCAAAAGCATGTTTTTCAGCATCTTTAAGATCGTAGAGGTAGTTGTATGAAGGAAGGGACTCGGGAATAGTATTCAAGAAATCCTGAGGGAGGGTTCTTATTTCTGAGACTTCATCTTCAAAATTAAAATGAAGTGTTTCAAAGGTAATCGACCCTGCTGTTGTCTGATTTTCATCAAAAAGAAGGGTAAGGTCCCGAATCGTGATCAATGGAGTTACTTCTTCAATGCGACTCACAAACTGACTTGTGTTATAGCGAGACCCTATAAAATCAAATGTTATTGTAGTCGCCTCTGTGTAGTCTATTGATTTATTTCGGTTCACCGAGGATGAGTTCCTAATTTCAAAGTTGGTAGCAAGAACGTCATATATTTCACCAACATCACTCAAATGATTAAAAAGAGCTGCATTCTGGGCTTCAAGAGGAAGGATCTTCATTGATCCAGAGTCCTTCTGTTTTCTGTACACAGCAAGAAAATCTTTGTAACCTTTACGAAGAGTTCTCTGTGCAGCGAAGTTTTCTTCCTCTAGATAAGTTGATTCAATCTTCTCAATACTTTGAGTCGCGTAGGAGTATGTTCCATATCCAAAACCACCAATTAAGACGAAGAGACTCACCATTATTATTATATTTCTTTGTTTGAGAGAAATAAGCATATTAATTAATCGTGACCGTTTGACTGTATAAGAAAACTTCGGGATTACTTACGGTTACGATTTCTTGGGATGTGTCGGTGTATCCCTCCTTAACTGAAATAAAGAGTCCTGTCGAAAGTAGGTTTTGCTTCTCTTCCTCGAGCTCTTCTCGGGTAAAGTCTTCGAAGATCAAGGTGAGTACTACTGAAGTCTGCATATCTTCGTAGATGAGTTGTTTAATCCTATCTTTGTGAAGAAGAAATTGAGTAACAAGGGCTGAGCTTATTGAGGGGGCTTTATGGTCGTTAAGAAGATTATATGCAGTACTGTTGTGGACATGAAGACGTTTCTCTTCTTGAGTGAAGTCTGGGAGAAGAGCCATGTCTGGAGACTTCTTTGAAGAAACAAACGTAAACAGTCCAAAGGAGAGAATGAAGAGTATGAAAATAAAGCGAAGAATCTTCCAGAGAGCAAGATTAAAACGCTGAAGCTTCTTGAGCGTACGTTTTGGTCCGATTCCTTCTTTTTGATACGTGATTTTCATGTTTCTTTCAGTATAACAAAAAAAGCTAGACTTTTATACGACTGAAGATTATCCTATCAAGCTAAACTTTGACCATTACAACGAACTCACCCCGGACCTTACCTGGATTTTCTATAAAATAATCGAGGACAACCTGAGGACTTCCTGGCACGTACTGTTCGAAGATCTTAGTGAGTTCACGCCCGACAACAACTGTTGATTCTGTTGGGAGGGTTTCTGTGAGGGAAGTGAGAGTTTTCATAATTCGATGTGGGGATTCGTAAAATACGACGGTGTGTGTGTATTCAGGGAGACTTCTGAAAAAAGTCTGTCGTCCTTTCTTGTGAGGAATAAACCCGAGAAATGTAAAGGAATCTGCTGGAAGTCCACTTGCAGAAAGGGCAGTAGTTACGGCGCAGGGCCCAGGGAGTGCTTCGATACGAACGTCTGGCATCTCTTTTCTTATTTGCCCTACGAGGTATGATCCTGGGTCAGAAATTCCTGGTGTCCCTGCATCACTCACGAGGGCGATGTCTTTTTCTTCTATGAGAAGGTCTTTGATAGTATCAATCTTTCCTTGATCTGAGTGCATGTGATAGCTCATACTTTTAGTTCCAATAGTATAGTGCTTAAGAAGTTTTCCCGTTGTTCGTGTATCTTCAGCTAATATCAGATCAACCTCTTCAAGAATTCTCAAAGAACGTGCCGAAATATCTTCAAGGTTTCCGAGAGGTGTAGGAATAATATAGAGAGTTGCCATGGTTTTGTAATACTAAATCAAATAGTAAAATAAACAAGGGGAGAGGAATATTCTCGAAAAAGATCGAGAGAAGAGGTTTGGGTAATAACTCTCAGGAACTGTGTTATACTTTTTTGTATGAAATACACAGCATTTTTTGTTTTAGGACTTATTATTTTTATTACCCCTTTTCTTGGAATTACCACCGAGTGGAAACTTTTGATTACTCGAGCATGCGGAGCAATTATCATGTTCGGAGTAGTATTACGGCACTATTATCTCGATAGTCTTCGGTACGAGAATCAGGCTTTTGATGAGGATACTCCAGAAGAAAAAAGCACCAACCCAGAGCCAGAAAAATCCGAGGGTGTTGAAGAGGAGGTTACAGAATATTCAGATGATGAGGAGCCTCAAGATTCAGAGGAAGACTACGAAGATAAGGATGAAGAACTTACAGAAGATGATATTGAAATTCTTGAAATAAATGATCCTGAAGAAGACGAAGATCTTGAAGAGGGGGAGATTGAAACCGATGAGGATGCGTACGAAGATGATGATGAGATGAGTAATCTGGAGGATCGGAGCGTGTAGACGTTTTCCAGAATTTGGTCCTTCACACTATTTCATACAGCGCTCAGTAAAATTCTACCTAGACGCCTCAAGCGAAGAAAAATTCTGAAAAGACTTGAATCGCAGTACTATAAAAATCAGAACTTTTGTTTTCCTCATACGGAAGAATGAGGAACCCTCAAAAAATGCTACAATAATTATATATGCACGACCCTGAAGAAATTACGTATTTTGGAGAGACTGACTCGCGAAGTAGGCGAGTGCGTTTTGGTATTAGGGCAGATGACCGGACGAAGCATATGTATGTGATCGGAAAGTCAGGAATGGGGAAGTCGACGCTTCTCGAGAATATGGCGGTCCAAGATATACAGAATGGAAATGGATTCTGCTTTCTTGACCCTCATGGAGGTTCAGCCGAACTTTTGATGGCGTATATTCCAGAAGAAAGAAAGAAAGATGTTTTATATATTGCACCGTTTGATACCGAAAATCCAATCGGGTTTAATATCCTTGAGAACATGGGAGCAGATAAGCGTCATCTTGTGGTGTCTGGAATTATGTCAGTCTTCAAGAAGCTTTGGGTTGATCAGTGGTCGGCCCGGATGGAGTATTTCTTACAGAATGCACTTTTTGCGTTACTTGAATATCCTGAGGCAACCCTTCTTCATGTGAACCGGATGTTCTCAGATAAGGCTTTCAGAGATGAAGTAATTACTCATATTACTGATTCTGCGATCAAAGACTTTTGGACCAATGAGTGGGCGAATATGACAGAACGTTTTATTGCAGAGGCAACGCCAGCGATTCAGAACAAGATTGGACAGTTCGCTGCGAACCCTGTCCTTCGAAATATTTTAGGGCAACCTAAGTCTACCTTCAACTTCCGAAAGCTGATGGACGAACGAAAAATTGTAATCGTGAATCTTGCCAAAGGGCTTATGGGGGAAGCTAATACTGATCTCATTGGAAGCTTGCTCGTAACGAAGCTTTATCTTGCAGCGATGAGTCGTGCGGATGTGGGGAAGTTCGAGATTGATAATCTTCCAAATTTCTATCTTTATGTTGATGAGTTCCAGTCTTTTTCGAATGACTCGTTCGCGAATATCTTGTCTGAGGCACGTAAGTACAAACTCAATCTTACGATTGCTCATCAGTATGTAGAGCAAATGGAGGAGACGGTTGCCGCTGCAGTTTTTGGAAACGTCGGAACAACCGTAACGTTCCGTGTTGGAGCAACTGATGCTGATGCCCTTGAAAAAGAATTTGCTCCTGTATTTGAGGCAGCCGATCTTGTGGGTCTTGGTAAATACCAAATCTATCTCAAACTCATGATCGATGGTGTAGGATCAGTGCCTTTTTCTGCAACGACTCTTCCTCCACTCCCAAAGCCTGAGATCGATTTAACGAACGAAGTGATTGAGCTTTCTCGAGCGAAGTACTCAACAAGTAAGAGTGTTGTTGAGAAGAATATTCAGGATACGGTTTTCTTTGATTTCAAGACAAAGAATCAGGGTAAAGGAGGTGGGGGCCAGAACAAGAGTGGTGGGAAGAGTAATAATGGGTCTCAAAATAAGAGTAGCGCACAGGGTAATAATGGATCTCAGAAGAAAGGTGGAGCACCGAGCGATAACGGAGGTCAGAACAAAAGCGACGGAGGTCGGGAACTCACAAAAAAAGTGGATTCACGTTCTGATTCGGGATCTCGCCCAAAGCCTCCACAGACTATTCAGCAATCTATGAGGTCTCAATCGCAACCTTCAGGATCGTCTACTAAGCTAGAGCAAAGTAAGAGTCAGAAAATTCAGAAACCTCAAGAGAATTCTCAAGATCGACAGCGACAAAAACCAAAAGAAGTACTCAGGAGTAATCATCAGAAACCGCAGGAAGCTCCACAAGAAAAACCTGAACCACCACTACTCTCTCACGCTACAGAAAAAGAGAATCCATTCAAGATTGCACTGAAGCATGAAACATTTACGAGAAGCATGAGAGAGAAAACGTCGTACGATCGAAAAGAAGAGAAGAAACAGGAAACTACCCCTCAGAAAGTCTATAATAAAAATAAAGAAACGGTACCAGAAAGAAGAAATACACTTCAGGAGGCACTCGCAGCTTTGAAGCCCAGACAGGAAAGCTCTTCTTTACACAAAAGTTCCGAAAAGAATCATGTTACAGGCCATGTCTCTTCTGATAAAAAGAAAGAAAAAGTAAAAGACAAAAAAACTGACGGAGATACAAGCAATGAACACAAACAAGGTCAAAATAGAGCTCATACCCAAGCCAATAAGCCTCAAAGCAAAGAGCACAACAGTAATCGTGATCAAGAGCCGGATCAAAAAAAAGGTTCACCAGAAGGGGGTGTTGAAGAGGCATCTCGTAATGTCAAAGTCCCTGCACATATCTCTGATGAACAATTGCAGAATCTTCTAAAAATTACAGAGAAAGACCTAGAGCTCAATACCTAGTGGGGAAAACCTCGTGAATGAAAGTTGACTTTGTAATTGATCCTGCTATAATACATATTGTGAGTGTCGGAGCGTAGCTCCAACTAACGAATATTTAGCAAAGATCCGCCTTGTGCGGATTTTTGCTTTATGATAATCTTGAGGAAGAATACCTTTTGTCAGTAGACACAGCCAGCAACAACACCCACTATAATATTCGTTGGAGTTCGTTCTTGCTGGCGTTGTGTGATGAGAAAAGAATTTATTATGATACACTACACGCACTATGAAATTCCTCAAGAAACTTTTTAAAGAAGAAAGCGAAAAGCTGGTAGAACAATATCAGAGTCGCCTGAGCGATATCCAAGAGTTTGAAGAAAAATTCCACGCACTAAGCGATGAGGATCTTCTTGCTCGAACAAAGACACTTAAGAATTTATATAAAGAAGGAAAGGTACTCGACGAACTTCTTCCTGAGGCTTTTGCAACAGTTCGAGAAGTTGCTATGAGGACAACAGGACTTCGACCCTATGATGTCCAGATGGTTGGAGGAATGACGATCCATCACGGAAATATTGCAGAAATGAGGACTGGAGAAGGAAAGACCCTTGTGGCGACACTTCCTGTATACCTTAATGCTCTTACCGGAGAGGGAGTCCATCTTATTACCGTTAACGACTATCTTGCCCGGCGTGATGCTGTGTGGATGGGGCAGATTTATGCGGCTCTTGGAATGACCATTGGAGTGATTAACCAAGGGGAATCATACCTGTACGATGGAGGACATCAAGAAGTGGATGAAGATCGTGACGCAGAAGGATCCTACAAAGTTTTTTATGAATTTCTCAAGCCCTGTACTAGGCGAGAAGCATATCATGCGGATGTAACCTACGGAACAAACAGTGAATTTGGGTTTGATTACCTTCGAGATAATCTAGAGTCCAATCCTGCAAATATGAGACAGCGTGAGTTGGCAGTTGCACTGATTGATGAGATTGATTCAATCTTGATTGATGAGGCGAGAACTCCTCTTATTATTTCTGGAGCACCAACTGATTCTGCAGATCTTTATAAGAGCTTCGCAAGAATCGCCCGAAGTTTTGTAAAAGAAACAGATTATACTATTGATGAGAAGCTTCACTCAGTGCATCTTACTGACGCTGGAATTGAAAAGGCTGAAAAAGAGCTCAATGTTGATAATATGTATGCCGAAGGTGGAACAAAATATGTTCATCATCTTGAAAAAGCAGTACAGGCACAAGGTTTGTACACACGAGATCGGGAATACGTGATTCAAGAAGGATCGGTTGTTATTGTTGATGAATCAACAGGGCGACTTCAGCCTGGACGACGATGGTCAGATGGACTTCATCAAGCGATCGAAGCTAAAGAGGGGGTAAAAATCGGACAGGAAACTCGAACGGTCGCCTCTATTACGTACCAGAACTATTTTAAATTATACAAAAAGCTTTCTGGAATGACAGGGACCGCCGTTACTTCAAAAGAGGAGTTTCTTAAAGTCTACGGGCTCGACGTTGTATCCATCCCAACTCATAGGGAAATCAAGCGCCTTGATCATAATGATCTTATTTTCCAGACTACAAAAGGAAAATACATGGCTCTTGCGAAGAAAGTTAAAGAACATAATAAAAATGGTCAACCTGTTCTTATCGGTACTGTTGCTATTGAGGATAACGAAAAGCTCTCACAGTTTTTGACGAAGGAAGGAATTAAGCATGAGGTCCTCAATGCGAAGAACCATGAGCGAGAAGGAGAAATTATCGCTGACGCAGGAAGGAAGGGTGCTGTTACTATCGCTACTAACATGGCTGGGCGTGGAGTTGATATTAAACTTGGTGGACCAACAGCGACGACAGAAGAGGGACAAATGATAAAAGATGCGGGAGGTCTTGCTGTTATTGGTACCGAACGTCACGACTCGCGCCGAGTTGATAATCAACTTCGTGGTCGATCAGGACGACAGGGGGATCCAGGAGAAACACAGTTCTTCGTTTCGATGGAAGATAAGCTTATGCGTATCTTCGCTTCAGGTCCTGTGAAAGCGATGATGTCCAAACTTGGTCTTGCCGAAGATGAAGCGATCGAAAACAAGATGATTACGAAGTCTCTCGAAAATGCCCAAACAAGAATCGAAGGGATGAACTTCGATGCTCGGAAAACCGTCCTTGAGTATGATTCAGTTCTTAATAGGCAGCGACTCGGAGTGTATTCAAGAAGAAAGATTGTTCTTCTTGGAGAAAACGAAGAGATTGATGGTTTAGTAGCAACAACTTTCCCAGAAGATGATGAACTCAAAACTAAACTTACGAAGCAAAAAGAAAATATTGGAGACGAGCAATACTATAATTATCTTAAGCGAATTCTTCTGCACCATACGGATGTTTTGTGGGTGGAACATTTGGAAACAATGGATTATACGAGATCAAGTGTCGCTCTCAGAGGAGTTGGGCAACGAGATCCAATGGTTGAGTACAAGAAAGAAGGAAGGCGGCTTTTCGAAGAGATGAACCTGGCTTATGCAGAACGAGTCCGTAAGTCACTCGAAGCTTTTGGTCAGCCTGAATTCTTAGTTAAAGAAAAAGCACACCAAAGGTCAATTGATGCTGCAAGGCGATCAACAGGAGAAAAAGCTCAGCCTGTAAAAACCCAAAAGACGTATAGCAGAAATGATAAAGTGACTGTTATGAAAGGTACCCAAAAGCAAGAAGTGAAATATAAAAAAGCACTGCAAATGCTCGCTGAAGGGTGGCATATTCTGGAGAAACGATAGACGAACGTTGTGGGTAAGTATATAAAAAACCTGTGTATAACATAAGCGTGATCACAGGTTTTTTGGTATAATACTTTTATATAAGTTGCTTTATCTTTATTTTATGAAAAAAATCACCCTACTTCTCCCTGTCTTCCTTATTACTCTGTCACTTGGAGGAATTTCGCACGTGGCAAACGCCTGTTCTTATAGTAATGGTGGTGCAGCAACTGCTGGCGACGATACTATTAATTGTACAGATACTGTCGCAGACTCATCAGTCGATGCTCTTGCAGGAAATGATACTGTTACAGTTAATGGAAATGGAACTGGAACACAAGTTGTTGATGTTGATCTTGGTGACGGAGATAACACACTGACAATAATTGATGATGCCTTAGGAACAATTTCTGCAGGAGCAGGATTCAATACCATAACAGTTACTGATTCAACAGTAAATAACATGAACTTATCTTTAGGGACGGCAACGGTAATTTTGAGAGGTTCGACCGTAGTAAGTAATTTCACTTCTGGTGCGACGGTTACTGTAAATATGAGTGGAACATCGTCTATCACCAGTGCAAGTAATGTGATTGGAGGAACTTTCAACTTAAGTGAAAATTCGACTATTGGTTCTCTGATTGCACCCTACGAAAGTTTAACTGCTAACTTATCTGGGAGTTCAATCGTAGATACTTTAGATTTAGGTCAAGGTACTACAGAAGTTCAGGCGATCCTTCTTGAGGGAAATTCTCAAGTAACTTCTGCAATAACATTTCATGGAGGTGATGACACTATTACCATTAGAGTCCCAAAAGCAAACTTTGATGCAACCACACAATTAATCTGTGGTGCTGGAAATGACACGGTAACTATCGATGAAACTGCAGGTGCAACAGGGTATGGTGACTCGATCACTCTTCCTGCAGATTGTGAGAATCTTGTGTACACACAGGTCCCTGAAGTCGTAGTTGGGAGTAAGAGTGGATCGCGACGTAGATCACCTGAACAAGTTTCAGAAGCATTTGGATATGATATTCCAGACGTGGCGATGCCTACAGCTACCTCTACAGAGGCTGGTTGCACCAACTCAGGGGCTTTAAATCACAACCAGTACGCTTTGGTAGATAATGGATCGTGTCTTTATGCTCAGGAACAAATTCCAGATGATTTCGTATTCGGACAATCATGTAGTAGGGTCTTTAACGAATATGTAGGAGAAGGAAATGAAAATGAAGAAGTAACTCTCTGGCAAAAATTCCTAAACTTTGGATTCAACGAATCAATTCCAGAAACTGGATACTTTGGTGAGAAGACCAAGGGTGGAGTGAAGCGGTTTCAAGAATTCTTTACTGGTGCCATTCTCTCACCTTGGGGTCTTACCGAAGGAACAGGACAGGTTTATCAAACGACCCGATCTTGGGCTAACCGAATCACAGGGTGTCCAGAAGAAGGGTTTGTTGTAGAAGGAAAAACTGTGAACCATGCGACGTTTGCAATTCCTCGAGGGTATGATTTCTTGAATACGTTCAATACCCCGAATGAAACAGGGTATTCAACACTTTCTAATCCACTAATTGTTCCTACAACCACGTACGTTCCTCCAGTTATTGTAGCAACTCCTCCACAGGTGAACGTAACGCTTCCTTTTGTAACAACACCTGTTATGCCGGTTCAGGCACCAGCTTCAGCTACGGGAGATTCTGAGATTGACGCTCTCCTTCAGGCAATTACTAATATTGAGAGCCAGATCGATAGTTTGAATTAGAGCGGAACAAAAGAATTCAAAGACAAAATCACTCTACCATGAGTGATTTTTCTATTCTCCTCAAAATACGCTATACTACAAGGCATGAAACTTGTAACCCATAATGATAGATTCCATGCTGATGATGTATTTGCGACCGCTGCACTCAAACTGCTTCTTGGTGACAAGATTACTGAGATTGTCAGGACACGCGATGAAGAGGTCTTTAAGACTGCTGATATTGTCTACGATGTTGGAGGAGAATATAATCCCGAAGAGAATAAGTTTGATCATCACCAAGCGGGATTCGATGAGGCTCAAAAGAATGGAATTCCGTATTCGTCATTCGGGTTAATTTGGAAGAAATGGGGAGTAGAGATTTGTGGAAGTAAAGAGGCGGCAGATAGTATAAACGAAAAGCTTGTTCAAGTGATTGATGCTCACGACAATGGATTCCCGACTCATGAGAAACTTGATGATTCATACTCGAGCTATTCTATAGACGGAATGATTGGTTCGTTCGGACCTACCTGGCAGGAAGATAATGATTTTGACACACGGTTCTTCCAAGCCGTAGATTTTGTAACTCCAGTCTTGGAGCGAGAAATTCTTGTTGCCCAGCATGCCCTTTTGGCACTTCCCCTTTTGCAAGAAGTATATGAGAAAATGGAGGATAAGAGGGTTATTGAGCTTGATCAGTACATTCCTTTCGGAAAGTTTTTCAGGGATAAAGAAGAAGTACTCTATGTTGTGAGTCCAAATAAAGAAAAGACGCAGTGGCGAGTGGTGGTACTCCAGGAGGCGAAGTTCGTCAATCGTAAGGATCTTCCCGTGGCTTGGGCAGGACTTCGAGATGAGGAGCTCCAGAAAGTGAGTGGAGTAGATGATGCTACGTTCTGTCATCGAGGACTTTTCTTGGCTGTTGCTAAGAGTAAGGAGGGAGCACTCCGACTCGCACAAATTGCTCTGGAAAACTAATATTTTATAAAATCAAACCACTAACATAAGTTGACTCTGTCAATATTCCTGTTACTATAGCGAGACTAATATATTATCTTATGGCATTCGTAGACGAACTCAAAATTCATATAGCAGCAGGACGCGGCGGAGACGGCGTGATTCGTTTTCGGCATGAGAAAGGACGTGAGTTCATGGGGCCTTCTGGAGGGGATGGAGGACGAGGAGCTGATGTTTATATCCGAGGAGTGAAGAACCTGAGTCTTCTTGAGCAGTACCGATACCTCAAAGAGGTTCGGGCAGAAGTTGGAGATCCAGGAGGAAGTAATTCGTGTCACGGGAGAGCCGGTGAAACATATTATCTTGAACTTCCCGTAGGATCTGTTGTTGCTAATAATGATACAGGAGAGGAATTTGAGCTTATTGACGCTGGGCAAGAAATGCTTATCTTGCGTGGAGGAGATGGAGGGTTCGGAAACGAATATTTCAAATCATCTACCAACCAAGCACCCGAGCGAGCACTCCCAGGACGGATTGGAGAAGAAGCAGATTTTGATATTGAGTTGAAACTCATCGCGGATGTTGGTTTTGTGGGATTCCCAAATGCAGGGAAGTCGACGCTTCTTAATACTTTGACGAATGCCTCAGCTAAGACAGCGAACTACGCCTTCACGACCCTTATTCCGAACCTCGGAGCCTATTACGAGTTTGTCCTTGCTGATATCCCTGGACTGATCGAAGGAGCTGGAGAAGGGAAAGGTCTCGGACACAAGTTCTTGCGGCACATTTCTCGAACGAAGATGATTCTTCACTGTATTGATAGTACAACAGCGGATGTGGTAGAGGCCTACAAGATTATCCGAAAGGAACTTGAGACCTTCGACTCGAAAATGGCAGATAAAGAAGAGATTATTCTTCTTACCAAGACTGATGAGGTAGACGACGTTGAGATCATTGCAGATCAGAAGCGACTTCTCGAAGAAGCAACCGGGAAGACTGTCTGGCTCATGAGTATCCTTGAAGATGATCAGATGAAGGACTTTACGAATAATCTGGTTGCATATCTCCGAGGGGAGAAGAAATAAAACAGAACCGGAATAGGTAATCTCTTCGTTACTGCAGAATAAAATCCCCCTCGCTCGTCACTTGGCGCACTTGGGGTATTTTTTCTTTGAGCCTCGACCTTAACTATTCGGGTACTGTTTTGTGGTATGGAAGTACTTTTTCTTTTACCCCACTTCCTCCAGCACTCCTCAACTCGACCCCTCACATATCTTTGTTATACTTGCATCATGTCAAAAACCTACTATCCAGTAATTGGTCTCGAGATTCACGCCGAACTTAAGACTAAGTCCAAGATGTTTTCAGGGAGCATTAACGATCCTTTTGCTGCAGGCGAAAATACCAATATTAATCCAATTGATCTCGCTCACCCAGGAACGCTTCCTACGATTAACAAGAAGGCAGTCGAATCGATGATTAAGATTGGTCTCGCCTGTGATGGAAAGATCGCGAACTTTACTGAGTTCGATCGGAAGAATTACTTCTATCCAGACATCCCAAAGGGGTATCAGATTAGTCAGTTTCAGTATCCGATCGTCACGGGTGGGAGTCTTGGTGGTGTAGAGCTTACACAGATCCATCTCGAAGAAGACACAGGAACAAACAAGCATGATCAGGGGGACTTCAGTCTCGTAGATTACAACCGTGCAGGAGTTCCACTTATGGAGCTGGTAACCGAGCCTGTGATTAAGACTTCAGAGCAGGCAGGGAACTTCGGGCGTGAGCTCCAGATGCTTTTGAGGTATCTTGGTGTTTCGGATGCGAATATGGAAAAGGGAGAAATGCGTGTTGAGGTGAATGTTTCGATTTCTCCCGTCGAAGGAGTATTCGGTACGAAGGTTGAGGTCAAGAATATTAACTCTTTCAAAGCTGCCGAAAAATCAATCGACTATGAGATTGCACGAATGACAGCACTGTATGAGGCAGGACGCGAAGATGAGATTGTTCAAGAGACACGAGGGTGGGACGATGCGAAGTCTGCGACTTTTTCGCAACGCAAGAAAGAAAGTGCCCACGATTATCGGTACTTCCCAGAACCGGATCTTCCGAAGCTCTACCTCCACGAATTATTTGATCTTGAAGCACTCAAGGCCGGACTCCCTGAGCTTCCTTCACAGCGACGTCAACGACTCATTGCTGATGGACTCGATAACGACGAACAGCGAGATGTGCTTTTGACGAACCAGGAGTTCACCGATCTCTATGATCAGGTAACTGAGGGTCAAGATAAGAAGTTCAAAAAACTTACCGCTAACTATATTACTTCTGATTTGGTCTCACTCTTACAAGAGGAAGTAGCGACTGTTCCCGAGGGGGCACATATGAAGAAGCTGATCGAAATGATTTCGGCAGATGATATTTCATCTCGTGGAGCTAAGGACATTCTTGCAATCTTGGTGAAGGATTCTTCTGATCCTCAAAAGATCGCCGAAGATCGAGGACTTATCCAACAGAACGATGCCGGAGCTCTTGAAGCAATTATGCAAAAGATCATTGATGAGAATCCTGCAGTTGTGGAAGAATATAAGGAGGGGAAAGAAACGGTCGTTCAGTTTTTTGTAGGACAAGGAATGAAAGAGACGAAAGGAAGTGCTAATCCAGGAATGCTGATTGCTGCGTTTAAGAAGCTGGTTGGGTAAGGTTGGATTCAATTGTCTAGACCTTCTTTTTAAGAAGAAAATATTACTGCACAATTTCAAATATCTTCTCATTTATGTAGTGATTTTTAAATTTGCAGATAATTTTTCTGAGTAAATCAAAGATCTAGAATAAGAGATACTTAGAAAGTTTTCTGTATGTATCAAAATCCTGTATACTGTATATACGTAATTTTATAAAATAAACCTCTCAAATCTTTGTATGGAAAAGAAATCAATCAACGTCGCTATTAATGGATTCGGTCGAATCGGTCGAGCCTTCACTAAGTTGGCACAAGCATATCCTGAACTTAATATTGTAGCAGTGAATGATCTTGGAAATATCGAGAACCTCGCTTACTTGCTCAAGTACGATACTGCGTACGGAAGGAATGCTTCTTCTGTGGCGACTGATCTATCTGACGAATCAGCTCCGCAGATAATTATCGATGGAAAGCCGATTCGAGTTTTCTCAGAAAAAGACCCAGAGAATATTCCTTGGGGCGATTACGATGTTGATGTTGTTGTAGAGGCAACAGGATTCTTTGTGAAGTTTGAAGATGCAGAGCGGCATCTCCAAGGGGGTGCGAAGCGAGTAGTGATTTCGGCCCCAGCAAAGAGTGATCCTCAGGGGGATCATCACCAGACGGTACTCATGGGAGTCAACGATGAGAATCTTAAGACTTGCTCAGTTTCATCGAATGGATCGTGTACTACCAATGCTGGAAGTCCGCTGATGACAATTCTCGATGAAGCAATTGGAATCGAGAAGGCAATGCTTAATACAATTCATAGTTATACTTCTTCACAGTCACTGATCGATGCTCCGGTTCGGGGCGGAAGTGACTTCAGGAAAGGTCGAGCTGCAGCGCATAATATTATTCCTTCAACAACAGGGGCTGCAATTGCTACGACAAAAGTGATGACACAGCTTGCTGGAAAGTTTGATGGAATGGCAACGCGTGTTCCAACACTTACTGGATCAATGGCTGATATTACCTTTGTTGCAAAAAGAGATACTACTGTTGAGGAAGTAAATCAGATCTTGAAAGATGCAGCAAATGATCCTCGGTGGCATGGAATTTTCACTACCATTGAAGATCAGGTTGTCTCACAGGATATCGTGGGTAATCGTCATGCTTCAATCGCAGATCTTAATTTTACCAAAGTCGTCGACGGCGATCTTGTGAAAGTAATTGGATGGTACGATAACGAAATTGGATATACTCACTCACTCGTAAAGCACGTTATCCGAACGGGACGTTTTGAACAAGAAACACTTGGACTCGGAACACACAAACTCTCTGTAAAAAATGACGAAGAATAAAAAACTACCTATGATTGATTACGACACACACAGTCTTCCAACTAAAAAGGTCCACATAGGATCAGACCATGCAGGATTTGAGATGAAGAAGGAGATTGTACGATGGCTCGAGACAGAAGGGTATGAAGTTCAGGATCATGGAAATCATGAATACGATCCAGAGGATGATTATCCTGATTACTGTGCCTCTGTTGCCCAGGCTATATCTTTTGACCATCAGGCTCGAGGGATTGTCCTCGGAGGATCAGGGCAAGGAGAAGCAATTGTTGCCAATCGCTTCCCAAATGTTCGCGCGGTAGTTTTCAATGGTCAATATTATCCTCAAGATGGAAGAGAAGTCCCAGAAGAGATTATTACATCAAGACAGCACAATGACTCTAATATCTTGAGTCTTGGAGCGCGCTTCTTGAATGCTGAAGAGGCACTCGAAGCGGTGGAGTTATGGCTTGAGACAGACTTTTCTGGAGAAGAACGACACATAAGGCGTATTCGGAAAATCGAATTAATCTCGAGCACACTTCATCGAGCGATAAGCGAACAGTCGGAAGGACTTCTTGATGATCAAGACTAACGGCGATATAATAGGAGTATTATTTATTATTTATAGAAAATATGTTTACACAAATCTTAGAAGGAAATTCCCAAAGACAAAAATGTCTTTACTACACAGTGATTGCTCTCGGCTCACTCCTCTCATTGCTTGTTCTTGTCTCATCGTTTGCAATCGGGAAGTCTGCTGGGTTTTGGGGACAAAGTTATCCTGATCGAACTATCGGAATTGTAGGAGAAGGGGAAATTCAAGCTGTTCCAGACATTGCAGTCTTCACCTTCCAGATTCAGGAAGAGGCTGAATCAGTAGATATAGCACAAAAAACCGTTTCAGAAAAGATTGATGCAATCCTCGTAATCCTTGACGACGCTGGAGTGGACGAGAAAGATATTAAGACTACTAACTACGCTGCAAATCCTCAGTATGATTGGCTTCCATCGAAAGACTGCGAGCGTGAATATTGTGGAAATGTTCAGACGCTGAGGAATTACCAGGTCTCACAGACAACCGAAGTAAAAGTTCGTGAATCAGCAGGTGCTGGAGAGATCGTAGGGAAGATCGGAGCACAGAACGTGACCTACATCAGTAATCTTAACTTCACTATCGATGATCAAGACATTCTTGAAGACCAAGCGATCGAGCTTGCGATCGAGGATGCTCGAACTAAAGCTGAGAAGAGAGCTAAACTCATGGGGGTTCGTCTCGGAGATATCATTGATTTCTATGATACAGGAAATGGTGGGTATCCAGAACCTCAGTTCTACGACCAGGCATTCGAGTCCAAAGCGATGATGGTTGAAGCTCCAATTGAACCATCATTCTCCGCAGGAGAGTCAACAATCAGGAAAAGTATCGAAGTCATCTTCGAAGTAAAATAGAAAAATTCAAAACCAAGCCTCCCAAGGCTTGGTTTTTCCTATCCCACCTTCAAAATAGAGGAAAGTGGGTATAACTCACCCCCTCCATCCACCCGAAAATGATATAATACACCCAACAACGCCTTGTTACTATGTTTTTCTCTATTAAAAAAATAATCATAGGAGGAGCTATCGCTCTCATCTTTGTTACTCCGGTAACTCACGCTCAAAGTACTCCTTCAGATGATCCTACAGTGAGAACAACTCTCGAAGCTATTAAGTCATACCTTGAGACAAGACTCGGACAACTCAGGGATGAGATTGGACTCACAACACAACCCGTCATCGTTCAACAAGTCACCAAGAAGAGCTCAAGGTCTTCAAGAAATTTCAGTTCATCTCAGGTAGATAGTATCTACGAAAACCTCAATGAGAATATCAGTGGTACAGAATCTTCAATCCTTGCAAGTCTTCCACAGATCATCGCAGATGAGCTATTGGGGGCGAGTAATACAGGGCTGACGATTCTGGATAATGGGAATGTTGGGATTGGGACGGATAGTCCACTTAAGCCACTACATGTTTCTGAAGAAGGTCTTTATGTCGGGCCTGGTATGGACCACCCAAGTATTTGGGACCCCTCTCGTCAATTTACGGCCACAGCTAATATCTATGGAAAAATGTGGGTTGGAAGTTCAAATCCTATTAGTACGAGCAGCTGGACAGACCAAGAACTTAATGGACAATTGACTGTGACGGGGTCAGAAGAAGATCCTCCTCAGATTAGTTTAGGATTAGGAGGAGCAAGTAATGGATCAGTTGCTTCACCTGTGCCATTAAAGTTCTCTTTTCGTGGCTATCGAAGTAAGGAGCGTGCTCGTATTGAGGCTGTAGACCAAACTCAAAATACAAACAATAGCCATTTAGCATTCTATACAAGTGACTTGAATGGAAGTGATTTTGCAGAACGCGTCAGAATTTCTGCCGATGGTAACTTGGGAGTAGGAACAACATCACCCAACGAAGCTCTAGAAGTAACAGGAACCATCAGAGCATCCAACCTCACAGGAGGAGCAACCAACCTCACCACAGACGCTAACGGAAACATCATCCGTGATCCATCAGACATTAAGCTTAAGAAAAACATCAATACACTCGAACGTTCACTCGACAAAGTATTAGCACTCCGCGGAGTATCATATGATTGGAAAGACACAGAACGATTCGGTACCCAAACAGAAATCGGATTCATCGCTCAAGAGGTTGAACTCATTGTTCCTGAAGTCGTACGCTCAGGAGGAGAGTACAAGTCTATTAACACTCGTAACCTTATCGCCATCGCCGTTGGCGGGATTCAAGAATTGTATGAGATTGTCATGGGTATGAAAGAAGAAATCGTCTCTGAGATGGGGAGGTTTGGAAAGGTTGAGACGGATGAAGTAGACGCCGGAAAAGTGAAGGCAGATAAACTTTGTATTGAAGGAATCTGCATTAACGGAGAACAACTCAAAGAACTTCTTCAAGACTCCGGATACTCAGAAGATGAAGTTTCAGATAATGATGAAGAAGAATCAGGTAAGAATGAAGATGAAACTCAAGAGGAAGAATCAGAAGCGGCGACTGAAGATGATTCAGAAGACGGAAGCTCTTCAAGAAGCGGAGATGGGGGTAGCTCTGACGAGAATATTTCTCCGACTGAAGATGAAGAGACGATCGTTGAGGATGAAGAAATAGCCGCTGAAAATACTGAGGAAGTAAACGAAGATGAGGAGTCTCTAGAAACTGGAGAAGACGATACTCTAAATTCAGCCCCGCAAGAAGGATCTTTAGATAAAGATCAATCTGAGGAAGAGCCCGCGCATGCTGTTGAAGAGGAGCAGGCTACCGAAGAGTCAGAACCCATTCCTGAAGCCCAGCAGTCATCAGAAACAGACCTTCAGGCATAAGAGAGTATATACTCTGTGACTGTAAGAGAAAGGATGCTTTTTGTTTACAATATAAAATCTCGTGCTATACTTGAAAAATAACGCCCGAAAGGGTTTTTTTAGTAAGCTAGATTATTAATCATCAATTACCTTAATATGTCATTTTTTAAATATCTTCGAGAAAGCGCAGCTGAAGTAAAACACATTAGTTGGCCAACAAGTAAGCAGGCAAGTACCTATACAATTCTTGTGATTATCATCTCACTATTTGCTGCGGCATACGTTGGAGTCTTCGACCGAATCTTTACTGGAATCGTGGACGCAGTCCTTAACTCATAATCGCCTATGTCAGAATCAATCAAGCAGAAAGGTTCAGGAGAGCGAGCATGGTACGCGATTCACACATACGCCGGATACGAAAATGCAGTTCTTCGAAACTTGCAGCAACGAATTGAGTCACTCAACATGGAGGATAAGATTTTTAATTCTGTAGTGCCAACTGAAAAGGTAGTAACGATTAAGAATGGAAAGCGAGTGGAGCAAGACGAAAAGATCTATCCGGGATATGTTCTTGTAGAAATGATCGTGACTGATGAGTCTTGGTTCGTAATTCGAAACACGCCGCGTGTAACAGGGTTTGTTGGTTCAGGAGTAGTGCCAGTTCCTCTTTCGCAAAAAGAAATTGACGGTCTCTTCGGGCGAATGCAGGCAGATACTGCAAAACACAATACTGAATTTGAACTGGGAGAATCTGTGAATATTATGGATGGACCGTTCAAAGATATGGAAGGAGCTATTGAAGAGATTAATGCTGAAACAGGAAGGATCAAAGTGGTCGTGGCAATGTTCGGAAGAGATGTACCTGTAGAGCTCGATTCACTTCAGATTAGGAAACTCTAGAGCTTCTATTTAGATTGCACCCCAGGGCACCTTCTCGATTTTCTGAAGAAAATCTCACCTTGCAATTTTATAAAAATAATGTAGGATATCATTCACTATGGCAAAGAAAATACAGAAAAAACTTAAACTGCAGGTGACCGGAGGAAAAGCTTCACCAGCTCCACCACTTGGACCGTCTCTAGGACAGGCTGGAGTAAATATTGGAGAATTCACCCAAAGATTCAACGAGGATACTCGAGACCGGATGGGAGAGATTGTTCCTGTTGTACTTACTGTATTCGAAGATAAAAGCTTCGAGCTTGAATACAAAGTTTCACCAATGTCACAACTTATTCTGAAGAAACTTAATCTTAAGTCAGGATCAGGAAAGAACGTTGTAAAAAAAGTTGGAACACTTACAGACGCCCAGGTTCGAGAAATTGCTGAAGAAAAGATGCCAGATCTTAATGCTGGAAGTGTTGAGGCAGCGATGGAGATTGTGAAAGGAACCTGTCGATCAATGGGGGTAGAAGTAAAATAATCTTAAAATTGAGCGACTACTTTGTCGTTACGCAATAAAATCTTCCTCGCTCGCCACTTGGCGTACTTGGAAGATTTTTGCTACACTCCATGTATGAAAAAAATATATTTAGGGTGTGCGTTACATAACGCATCAAAAGAATATCGAGCAAGTATCGAATTACTTCAGGACTTGATCGAGTCGTTTCCAGAAGTTGAATTACTGAAGTTCAAGAGTAAGCCGACTGAGCTTGGAGACTTCACGTCAAAAGAGATTTACGAATATGATCGTGAAATGGTTGGATCGGCAGATATGATGATTGCTGAAGCCTCTAATCCTTCACTTGGACTCGGGATGGAAACAATGATCGCAATCCAGAGAGGAATACCTGTTCATGTTATCCACCAGGAAGATGCGATGGTGTCCAAGATGATGAGAGGGACTGCTTATGTGCATGATTTCGTGACACTCCATACCTACAAAGATTCAGAAGATTTAAAGACAATGATTACTGAAATTCTAGAATAACAAAAAACACCTTCGTGAGAAGGTGACTTTTGTTTTCGGACTTTTTACTTTTTTATATCTATTGAAAACTTCTCCTTAAGCTGCGAGATATCGCCTCTGGTGATGAAATCAAGCTCATCAAGCTTATTCTCTTTTACCATGAATCCGTCGATGACATCTTTTTGATGGTAGGTTCCATCTGGTTTTCCTGAAGCTTCGGTAAGTTCTTCGAAAGTAATCTGGCAGAATCTTTCTCCAGGATAGAGGGTAATAATTTGAGAAGTTGTATTGTTCTTGATTGGAATCACAAGCTGTCCACTGTAACCGGCATCAACAATTCCTGTGAGATCAATCGAAATCCCTCGACGATTGGTTGATGAGCGAGGGTAGAGGACTGACATAAGATTATCAGGCCAGGTGATTGTCTCGAGGGTTGATGCAAGAACATACTCTCCTGGAAGAAGCTGAAATGTTTGCCCCTTTTCGAGTTCTACGATATCAAAATGATTACTATCTTTGGGGTTTACAAGATGATCGAGGGTGAAGGCTTCACGACCCTTGGGTGTGATGTGCCACTGCTTTGGGATCATGAATGTGTATCCGAGGCGTAGGTCGATAGCATGTGCTTGGAGCTGAAACTGATCAAGTGGAGGATTGATGCCAATTTCACCAGAGGTAACTTTTTCGAGGATTTGTTTTCTTGCAAGGATAGACATAAAAAGAATTAGTTAATGATGTACTCTAATAGTAACGAATTATCTCCGAGTTGGGTATGTGAAATAAGAGTTAGGTCTTGTGAGAGTTCCTTTGTCAAAAAAGGCGTCCCACTTCCGAAGAGTTTTGGTTCAATGGTGAGATAGAGTTTATCAACACATCCGGCTTCAAGGAATTGAGTATAGATCGAAGATCCTCCGATGATAGCAACTTCAGTAAAGCCTTGTTCTCCGAGTTCTTGGAGAAGTTTCTCTGGTGTTTCGGTAGTAATATGAATTCCATCCTTTTCTATAACAGTCCGGGTATAGATAACATTCTTACGATCGGGGAGTGCACGTCCTATAGTATCGAATGTGGCTCGGCCCATAACGATCACCCCAGACTCTTTTGTTTTTTTCTTAAAAAACTCTGTATCAGCACCACTCGTCCATTGGGTTGAGTTAGTAGCTTCGAGTGGGCCTAATTGCCCATCAAGTGAAAGAGCAGCGATGATATAGGTGTGTGGTCTCTTTGATTTTTGTGACATATGAAGAAATTAGAGGACAATTTTTAATCCCTTGATTGCGTCCATTGGGCTGTACTGCTCGCTGATTGGTTTGAAGATCTCACTGACGAGGTCTTTGTCTTTTTTCTCAGCGCGGGCGAATGAATTATTCGGGAGTGTGAGGTGGATTGGTGCATGATCATTGGTTCGGCTGATGATTTCTTCTGCGGCAGGGTAGTGAATGTCGTATACATGGGCGTTAGAGATAGTGTGAGTATAAACACCCGGCTTAACTCCAAGCTCTTGGGCGAGGATACACTGTAAGAGTGCAAATCCTGCTACATCGTGAGGAAATCCTAAGATCATATCATTCGATCGTACAACATTGTGGAGGTGGAGTTTCCCCCCAATGATTCCAACAGTAAAGGTGAATGGACATGGGACGTTACTCTTACTGATTCCTCCAAGGCCGTCACTTGCGGGATCCCATGTCACCACAACACCGTGTCTTGAACTCGGTTCTTTTTTAAGGAGTTTAACAAGCTGAGCAAGCTGGTCTCGCCCGAAGTGCTTCCTCCATCTGTATCCGTAGGCAACAGTCAGAACATCTCCTGGATTCGTGAAGTCATCCCAGATCTTGGTGTAGTCACGAAGAAAGTCTGCAGGTTTTCGAGCGCCAGAGATAAACCAAATCTGTTCCGCAATAAAGAGTTTCACTGGAATCTTTCGAAGCGTGAGCATGGGGAATCCGTCTTTTTGAATATCATGAGAGAAAGTAAGGCCTGGAAGAGCTTTCGTCTCGTGCCCCGTTCGTTCGTTCGTCTCGGCGTATCCTTTTTCAATAATATTTTTCAATAATAGTTGGTAGGTTTGATCGAATGATGTCATATGTATACTGTAGCATTTTTTGAGCTTTGTGAAAGAAGTGATAGTATGAATTGTATGATAAAAAAAGACATCGTATATCCATACCTACCAGAAAATCGGGAGATCAAATATGTACCTGCTGGCAGTTCTTTTATCCAGACTGCGTACGAGTTTGCTCGTGAGAACGCCTTGGACAAGACAATGCCTGGAGCAGCAGTCATCGTCAAGGATGGAGTGATTGTCGGACGTGGTGCTAATGGAAGTACCTACCATGAAGACAATGTTTGTGAACGAGTTGTTCAAGGGTCCAAGAGCGGAGAAGGGTACGAGCTCTGCGAAGGATGTCATCCTCGAAATCATTCTGAACCTTCAGCAATCGCCGATGCGCAATCTCAAGGTAATGATGTTTCTGGAGCTGATCTCTATCTTTGGGGTCACTGGTGGTTCTGTGAGCCTTGTTGGAATGCTATGATCAAAGCCGGAATTCGTGACACTTATGTTATCGAAGGAAGCGATATTTTTTTCAACAAAGAGAATTCTGCCAATATTGTTGGGCGACAGTTTGATGGGGATGTGAATGGGATGAAGCAGAAGGTGAAATTCTAGACATACTCCTCTATTTTTTGCTATAATAGCTCTATATGATAAAAGACACCGTAATTGCCAACCTTATACAAGCAGAAAAGAAACGACAGAAGAGCGTTATCAACCTTATTCCGTCAGAGAATTATGTAACTGATGACGTACTCGAAGTGCTTGGTTCTCTTTTTAATAACAAGTACGCCGAGGGATATCCGGGGAAGCGGTATTATGGTGGGAATGAGAATGTCGATAAGGTTGAGCTTCTTTGTCAGAAGCGTGCCCTTGAGGCTTTTGGGTTGAGTGACAAGAAGTGGCATGTGAATGTCCAGCCTCATTCAGGTTCGCCAGCCAATCTTGCGGTGTATGCTGGACTTATGGAACCAGGAGATACACTGATGGGTCTTGCACTCGAACAAGGAGGGCATCTCACTCACGGTCACAAAGTGAGCATGACAAGTCACTGGTTCAACTCTGTCCCTTACCTTCTTGATCCTAAGACTGAGAAGCTTAACTACGAAGAGATTGCAAAGCAGGTAAAAAAGGTGAAGCCAAAACTCATTATCGCAGGGTTTACTGCGTACCCGCGGAAGATCAATTGGAAAAAGTTCCGTGAGATTGCAGACAGCGTCGGAGCATATCTTCATGTTGATATGGCTCATATTGCAGGGCTTGTTGCAGGAGGTCAGCACTCAAGCCCTTTCGCGTATGCGGACACAGTGACAACCACAACTCACAAGACGCTTCGTGGACCAAGAGGGGGGATGATTTTTGTAAAAAAAGACGATAGGAACCTCCCGGCTAAGATCGACAAGGCTGTCTTCCCTGGACTCCAGGGTGGTCCACATATTAATGCAATCGCCGCAATTGCTGTTGCTCTGAAAGATGCGAAGAGCGCGAAGTTCAAGACCTATGCTAAGAAGGTTGTTGAGAATTCACAAACACTCGCTCACGAACTCAAAGCTCGCGGGTGGAGGATCGTTTCAGGAGGGACTGACAATCACTTGTGTCTTGTGGATGTGTGGAGTCGAGGAATCACTGGGTCTGAAGCTGAGAAGGCTCTTGAGAAGGCGGGAATTATTGTGAACAAGAATACCATCCCTTATGATACGCGTTCGCCATTTAATCCTTCTGGAATTCGGATTGGTTCACCAGCAGAAACAACAGCAGGAAAGACCAAAAAAGATTTTATCAAAATTGCTGAGAAGATTGATAAGGTATTAAGTAAGATTGAGCCTAAGCCTGAGAAATAATCTTTCTTGTGTATGTCTCTCTTCCATAACAAAAAAGAAAGACCGCCATTTGGAGTAATGACTCTTGCTATGGGGGAGTATTATCAAGATTTGGCACTCGTACTCCTTGAGTCACTTCGAAGGTATATGCCTGATCTCAAAGTTGCAGTAGTTACTGACAATAATGAAGAGAAGCTCTCGGAGTATTTTGACTATGTGATTCCACTAGATCTTGCTCACGGCACAACGCTTAAGCAGAAGCTTTTTCTGAATGATTACAGTCCTTTCGCAAAGACTATGTTTATTGACGCAGATACCATCGCTTTGAGAAGTTTTCAGGATTTTATTGATCAGCTTATTGATGGAGAGTATCCTTTTACCTCAAATCTGGTGAATTGGAGTCCAACAAGAAACCAAAAAAGCGGATGGGTTCTAGATCCCATTTTGCTTGAGAAGAAGACCGGCTTCAAGGACTTTTGTTGTCCCCACGGAGGGCTCTATTTTTGGGATCAAGAAAAAGGGCAGAAGTGGTTTTTGTTGGCACGTGAGTTTTATGAAAAGTTCGATGAAACGTATGGGCTCAAGAATGAAACAGACCATGGGTATAACGAAGAGATTGCATTCGGGTGTGCTATTATTTCTTTTAAAGAGCAAAATGGGTTCGATTATTACTTTCCACCTAATGGAAACTTGATGACTACGAGTTACCATTCGAGGATGAAAAGGAACGTCTTTGGTGATTTGGTTGTAAGGAGAAAAGAATCTTTTATACGAAAAGAGAATCCCAGCCTGTTTCATTTCTTTCATAATAATACCAAGAAGCCTTTGTATCAATCGATCAAGAAAAAAGCTTTTACGAATTTACCAAGTATAAAGGTGTATAATAAATAACTTTTTTTTGTGGTAGAATTAAAAAGATAATTGATATATGAAATTCCAATTTAGAAACAAAAAAAATAAAACCCCTTTCATACAGGCTTTTACTCTTATCGAACTCCTGGTTGTAATTTCTATAATCTCGCTGCTCTCCTCAATCGTTTTGGCCTCGCTCACTGAAGCAAAGAAAAAAGCTCGAGACGCCAGACGTCTACAAGATATGGGTCAAATCCAGCTTGCTCTTGATTTGTACTATAGTGCTTGATCGCCCTCCTCCCCAAGGGGATGGGGCGTGTGGTGGTTGGGACTCTTCAAGCGTAGATAACGGTAGTGACGGAAATCCGTTCATCGAGCAGCTTGCAGAGGGAGGATATATTAACCCAGTTCCGGGTGACCCAATAGGTGGGACAACATGCGAGGGACCTCAGTATTGGTATTATCGATACGGTGCAGGGAGCAATTGCGATGCCTCCAGAGGTGCTTTCTATGTTCTTGGAGTGAGGGACATGGAAACCTCACCAAGACCCCATCCTGCGAGTCCAGGGTGGCAATGCGGTACCCGTAACTGGAGTAATGAGTTCGACTGGGTCGTTGGAAGATACGAACGCTAGGAGTCTTGAATGAGTTTGTAACTTTTTTCTTAATAATGCTATAATTCATGTATGAAATCATTTGTAACTAATATCGAAAAAGCAACATTAGAAAACGAAACTTTTAGAACGGTACTTTTCACGGCTCACTATAGCCAACTCGTAGTGATGAGTTTGAAGCCAGGTGAGGACATAGGAGAAGAGGTCCATGGACTTGATCAGTTCATTAGGCTCGAGCAAGGAATAGGGAAAGCTATCCTTGATGGTAATGAATATGAGATCGAAGATGACTGGGCACTCGTAATCCCAGCAGGAACGAGACATAACGTAATCAATACTGGAGAAAACGCGATGAAACTTTACTCGATCTATACACCGCCCGAACACAAAGATGCGGTAGTTCATGAGACCAAAGCACAAGGAGAAGCTGATCACGAGGACGATCATTTCGATGGGAAGGTAAGTGAATAGAATTGATTTATGGAACAGACTGAAATAAAAACCCCAAAACGACAAATCATCATCGCTGGTAAAAATGGCGCTGGGAAAAGTACTGTGAACAAACTTTTGTGCGAAGCACTTCCTGAGTATGACTCTTATTCGGCAGGAGATTTTATGCGGAACATAGCTGTTGATCGGGGAATAAGTCTTGAGAAATTGCACGATCTTGCAAAAAAGAATCCAAAAATTGACGAGGATATCGACGATCAGACTAGAGCAATCAAGGATCAAGAAGATTTTATCCTTGATTCAAGAATAGGGTTTCATTTCTTACCTGAGGCTTTTACTGTTTTCCTTGATTGTCCAGAAGAAATATCTGCTCAACGCATTGTTAATAATGCCCACCAAGAGACGGGGCGTGCAGGGCAGACCGTAGGGAGTCTTGAAGAGGAGATTACAAAACTCAAAAAGCGTCAGCAAGACAACCTTGAAAGGTATCAAGAGTACTATCAGATTGAGAATTATATTGATCCCAAGCATTTTAATCTTGTTGTCGACACATCAGTGATTGGTCCGGAAGAAGTGCGTGATCAGATATTGGAAGCGTACCGGGAGCATCTTGGTGAATAGAGCTTTTCTCGGGTGTGTTATACTTCTAGTATGAAAAAAGGAATCTTTATCGTATTAGAAGGAGCAGAAGGGTCAGGTAAATCTACTCAACTACAGGCTTTGAAGGATCACTACGGTGACTCTATTGTGACAACTCGTGAACCTGGAGGGACAGAATACGCCGAAGATATTAGGTCGCTTGCTCTAAAGCACAATCTCGCAGGAGATGCTGATGGGAAGACCATTTTTTTGCTTATGTGGGCTTCGCGGGCAGAACACATGTACAATAAAGTCACCAGGGCACTCAGCGAGGGAAAAATCGTGATTAGTGATCGATTCGATTCTTCAACATACGCTCTCAATATTTTTGGGCAAGAGCAAAAAGGATTAAAGGAGTATTTCTGGCAAACGAGGAAAGCTATCTTGGGAGACACCATCCCTGATATCTATGTTCACCTTGATCTATCACCCGAAGCTGGTCTTGTCCGTCGAAGTTCTGACACCAAAGCTCAGGATCATTTTGATAAAAGGGACTTAAAATTCCATGAAGCGGTCCAAGAAGGGTACTCGGAGTTTTACACTCACGTCCCACACACTCGAGTTAATGCAGATCGTTCGATCGAGGAAATCACGAAGGACCTCATTGGTGTAGTTGACGGGTTAATGCAATCTGGTCAATAGAGGATATCCATAAGGACGTATATGGAGAGGTGGTGAGGGTTCTTGAAGTAAATAAATTTCTATGATAAAAAATAAATTTCTAAAGATAAGGTACAGCCAGATCGTTTTGCTACTCACCGTCAGTCTTTTTTTGTTTGGTTTTTCTCATAATGTTGCCGCTGCAACATATTATTGGGTGGGAGGTACAACAGATTCAGATACAAGCAATCTTGATAACTGGAATACTTCTGCCGGTGTCTGTGCGGATAGTGGAAATCTAGTAGTGCCAGGCGCTGCTGACACTGTTATTTTCACGGGCGATTGTTTAAATGATGCAACTATTGACTCAGATTTGTCAGTTGCTAAGTATGATATGAGTGATGATTACACTGGAACAACCACACTCGATGCAAGCACCTTGTCTATCGCTACTGAATTAGCCGTAGATGGTGGT
>Ga0208414_1000042_pt1 | contig 146725 bp, 136 predicted proteins | sample AntAceMetag02UKE_FD_184770 | JGI IMG/M metagenome (GOLD analysis project Ga0208414, IMG submission 184770) | Saline lake microbial communities from Ace Lake, Antarctica - Antarctic Ace Lake Metagenome 02UKE (SPAdes) (version 2) | ecosystem: Environmental > Aquatic > Non-marine Saline and... | reverse complement strand
TTAGATGGCTGTTGGCTGTAAATCACCGCGCCGCACTCACCTTGATTTAATACCATCGGTATTCCTCCCACTGCATGAGCTATGACTGGTGTCTTAAGAGCCATTGATTCTAATAAAACCATTGGGAGTCCTTCGTGATCAGATGTGATTAGTAGCAAGTTTAGCTTAGCTAGCTCCTGTGGCATATTTTCACAATGACCCTCGAAATGAATTATTTCTTTGGCTTTTAGCTTTTGATTTAGCGCCACTAGTTCTATGCGTAACGGTCCGTCGCCAAATATATGAAAGCTCACGCTCAGTTTAGGGTGGTTGTTAAATATTTCATTAGCTGCCCGAATAAACAGATCGACACGTTTTACAGGCACTAATCTACCCACAATCCCAATTCTGAAGGGAATGTTTGATGGGCGTTCATCTAAACCATCTGTTTTCACCAAATCAATATACGATGATGTATCTATGCCGTTTTCAATAACTTCTATTTTATGCGTAGGGTAGCTATTCTGAAGTATTTCAGCAAGATCACCAGTAACAGCAATAATCTTTTTTTGTAGAAAGCGTCCAATAAACCAGTCGATAAATAGGATTAGTTGTTTTGGAATATGAAACCAAGTGGGGTTTTTTTCTGACGCACCGTGCGCGGTTCTTAAGCTTGGTATGTTGCCAGAAAGTAGTGCGGCAATGCTGCCTAGAATGTTTTCTTTACTACGGTGGCTGTGTATTACATCGGGTTGCAACTTTTTGATTAAATAAATCAGTTGTCGTAAGATTTGAAACCCATTAGATTTTGTCTCATCAAAAATGGTCACGTCAAATCCACAGTCGATCAGTTCCTTCTCTAGCCTTCCATGATTAAGTAGTATGATATGTACTATTGTATTAGTATTTTTTTTAAGCCCATTAGCTAGGGTAAATAGCTGTACTTCGGCACCAGCCCATAGGTCGCCTGAAGCAATGTGTAATACAGTAATGGGACTTTTATTCATAATGATTAACGCTTTAATTTGGTTTTGATGTGACAGAACTAGCTGTTTAACTTATTGAAGAGATTAAAATCTTAACAGTGTTTTAAACGTTTTAACTCTGAACCTCAGAAAAGAATGTTGTAATTGTGACCTATGTTGCATTAATTGATTCATCTATAACATTAACTTCCTACGGATGTTGGCATTTACTAGTAGCGATGTTGTTAGGGTGAAGTTTATCAGTTTGATATCTAGCTAGTAACTTAAGCTAATTAGACATAAGCTGTTCTAACTATGCCAGTTTTGGTCATAATCAGGCAATAGGTTCTACAATCAATTTAATTTCACTACAGTTTTACTTTTAATTGGATGCTATTTTAATATGGAAATATTGTTTTATATGACTGCATTATTGTCATTTTACAGTTACTTTTTTTATCCTCTACTTCTTAAACTACTGCCTGTGCGTCAATCGACTGATCGTAATTCTAATAATGAAGGATCTGTTAACATTCCCAACCTGAGTTTAATAATTACGGCCCATAATGAAGAACATCGGATTCGAGAAAAATTAGAAAACACATTGGAAATAAATTATCCGTCTGAATTACTGGAAATTATTGTCGCATCAGATTTTTCGACAGATGAAACTGATCAAATTGTTGAATCTTATGCCTCTAAGGGCGTACGTCTGGTCCGCGCTGATGAACGTAAGGGTAAGGAATATGCTCAGTTGTGTGCAATACGGGTTGCTAAAGGTGACATCTTGGTCTTTTCTGATGTGGCTACCCAGATACCTGCAGAGGCATTTCGGTTATTGGCTAATCAGTTTTCTGATGATCGGATCGGTGCTGTCTCGAGTGAAGACCAATTTATTAGCAATGATGGTGAGTTGGTGGGTGAGGGTGCTTACGTTCAATATGAAATGTGGTTACGTCGGTTGGAATCGAATTGTGCTGGGCTGGTTGGCTTGAGTGGTTCATTTTTTGCAGCGCGTCGTAAAGTATGTGAAAACTGGGATATTTATTCCCCGAGTGATTTCAACACGGGTTTAAATTGTGCCAAACAAGGCCTTGTGGCAGTAACTTGCTCTGACGTTATTGGTATTTACAAAGATGTGAAAGATCCTAGTTTGGAATATCGTCGTAAGGTGCGTACTGTTATTCGTGGAATGACGGCTATCTCTCGTCACCCTGAAGTACTAAATCCTTTCAAAGTGGGCCTATTTGCTTTTCAGGTATGGAGTCACAAAATTATGCGTTGGGGTGTTCCTTGGTTCATGTTTTTTTTCGGTGGACTCACAGTTATACTTCAAGGTGATGGTTGGATTTACACATTGGCTTTAATTGCTCAGGCTGCCTTTTACACTATTGCGCTTATAGGTAAATTGTCCGAAAAGTTTAGAAGGCATACCGTGTTTAGAATTATCTTTTTTTTCGTTCAGACTAATATTGCGCTTGCTCAGGCAGCTTTGTCCTTTTTATTGGGAAAACGCATGACCGTGTGGACACCTTCACAAAGATAAGCTTCACTTAATTGAGGCGTTTCATTAAAAGGTGTCGCCATGCTTCTTGCTATCTGTCAAATCAAGCGATGGTATTTGTATTAATTAACATTGAAAGACACATAAGGCTAAAGGTAATTTTGAAATAGGTAATATTTGTAATTTAAGTTTGACTAGCTTAAGTCAAATTTAAAGGCCTCAAAGATTAAAAAATATGGGATATGAATCGTGTTGTTAATCGCAGGCAGTTGGTATGTACTGTAGCATCGGTTATGGTTAATTTTTTGATGATTCGTCAGGTATTTTGTCGCCCTCCCTACCTGAGATGATGTATCTGATCCATTTCTGTTTTTTCACGGTAAATTAACTGATTTTTGTGTGTTAAACTTCCATTTCAGTCATTAAAATCAATTTTATTCCGCTTATTCTTAAGTGCCTCCTTTTTTACATCTTTTTAAACCAAAATAAATATCACAGATGGTAATTTCTTAATGTTAAACAATAATATTTCAAGCTATGCGAATTAGTTCACATCTCTCCTACACCTCAGTTCAGTATTATAGCAACGGAAAATAATTGAGGTTGCTTATATGTATCGAAGGGGATTTACTAGGAGAACATATTTAATATTGATAGTATCAGTTCTGCTGTCTTCTTGTGGTTCTGGTGGTTCTGGTGGTGCTGATGGTTCTGATATAGTTTTGAGTTTTGGTGTTCTAGATTGGGTTTTTCCTACCCAAAGAGAAGACAATTCACCACTGTTACTTTCTGAAATTTCATCGTCTCACGTTTATTATGGTACTGAAACTGGAGACTATTTACGAGATGTTCAAGTTAATTATCCCAATAGTTCTTTGGAACTTTTAAGCACTAACTTCACATCAGGCACCTATTATTTCGTAGTTACTACAGTAGATTCTGCTGGCAGAGAAAGCTTGTATTCTGATGAGGTAGTTCTTACTTTTTGAGCCGAGCTGTCTATACAGTATTGCTCAATTAATTTATTAGGTTTAAAACCTAATCCAATACAATAATGGACTTATTTTATAATCTATGACATCAATAGTTAATATTTTTCGCAATAAAAATTACCTTGGTTTTATTTTATATTCTATTGTCTTTCTAATTGTATTTTACCCTTCTTGGGTGTCTTTGGCAGATAAATGGGCCCAATTGGATCAGGGCTATTCTCATGGACTTCTTGTTTTTGGACTCTTTGTCTATTTGCTTTGTGAGAAAATCGTACAAATTAATTTTAACAAAGTAAAACCGTTTTATTATTTTATTCCGGTACTGCTTGGTTTGTCGCTCCTTAACATATTGTCTTGGCATGCTGATATTCAGCTAATTCAGTGGTTAACACTGCCATTGCTATACTTTAGTTTTTTTGTTTGCATCTATGGTGTTGACGAGAGTAAAAAATTATTATTCCCCATTGCTTTTTTACTGTTTGCCATTCCGATTTGGGACTATTTGAACCAGCCTCTTCAAGAGATAGCCGTTGTTAGTACGACAGCTCTGCTTAGCTTAACCAATATACCTGCTTTTATTGACGGTTTTTATGTCACCATTTCTCCGGGTACATTCGAAATCGCAGGTGGTTGTTCAGGGTTACGCTATCTTTTAGTTATCCTTACGCTTTCGTCACTTCATGGTTACCTAAGCTATTCTTTGTGGCGTACCCGAGTTGCTTTGTTGGTGATTGCCTGTGTTTTAGGCTTAGTCACTAATTGGTTAAGGATATTTTTTATAATTTTAGTCGGGTATGAAACAGAAATGCAGTCAAGCCTAATTAAAGAGCACGAGCTTTTTGGTTGGGTGTTGTTCGCTATTATTCTTATACCCCTGTTTTTTATAGCACAGAAATTACCACAGTATTTTAATGATGAGATCCCACAGAAAATAAAAGTAAACAAACGTCAATTGGGACTATTTAATATATACCCTTATCTGATTGCCTTTGTTTGTACGTTTGCATTACCGATATTGATACAGCCTTCGGTGGCGACGATTAATAGTCCGCTATTAATCGCATTACCAGGGGAAATTATAAAAGAACCCTTGTTGATCAATCCCAAGTACCACGGCTTTGATCATGGCTTGGATCAAATGATTGAGTTTAATTCTGAAAAGATACAGATTTCGATTCGTGCCTATGATGATCAGCAACAAGATAAGGAATTGGTTGCTTATAACAACGTTAATTATTCCAAGGTATGGCAATTAGTTAATTCGTATAAAAGTGATGGGTTTGCTTTTAACCTGCTTAAACATAGCTTTCGAGATGAGCGGGTTCTAGTGGCGAGTCGATATTACATTGCTGATATTGGAACCGCAGGTTCAACAACGGCTAAATTATTAGAGTTATTTAAACCATTGATGGCAAGTTCTCGTTCTAGCGTTTTAATCCTGGCTTCATCTTGCAGAGATGACTGCGTTATGGCGATGGAAAATATGCAGCAATTCATCTCACGGGAATCTGAATTTATAAACAACCCTCATTAGGGTTTTACTCAATGGGCTATTCGACCTGTCTGCATTTGTGTATATGTTGCGCAATTTGAAAGACTCAAACAGTCTTTCATTCGAGTTTTATATACGTTAACCCTTGTTATTTAACTTCCTTTATTGTCCGGTCCTCTTTATAGACGTTCACTGCCATGGCGAAATAATATCAACTCAGTCATATCATATTTCCAATCACTTTAAATTATTACCAACTGTAAATATTTTACTTAGGGGTTAGATTGTATTTGATTGGCGGTCTATCTTGCACCTTTGCCAAACAACACTACTTCAACTGTTTGAAGCAGAATCAGTATGTCGAGGAAGAGGTTATGATTTTTGACATAATACATATCAAATAATTGCTTTTGATACGAGTCATTGACTGAGGCGCCATAAGGGTAGAGCAATTGCGCCCAGCCGGTCACGCCGGGTTTTACGAGGTGTCTTTCGTGGTAGTAGGGTATTTGAGCGGCTAGGTCGTCAATGAATTCGGGTCTTTCTGGTCTTGGACCTACGAAGCTCATGCTGCCGTTTAACACATTGGCTATCTGTGGGAATTCATCTAGGCGTGTTTTGCGTATGAATGAACCCACTTTTGTGACGCGGCTATCTGTTTTAGACGCCCATACGGCACCTTCTTTTTCGGCATCTATTCGCATACTTCTGAATTTATAGACTTTAAATGTTTTGCCCTGCTTGCCAACTCGAATTTGGCTATAAAAGATCGGTGCGGTTATTCCATCTTCTATCCAGATGGCGATGATGGTTAATAATAAGAAGGGTGAAGCGATCAGTAAAATGACGAAGCTGGCCAGTATATCAAAGACTCTTTTTACTGCGTCTTGGAATTGAGATTGATGAAAGCCATCCGAGGTCACTAGCCAGGCGGGGTCAATAATATCGACTCTAATTTGACCTGCTTCACGCTCGAAAAAAGACAGAATGTTGATGGTGTCGATGCCATTAAGTTTACAATTGACCAGTGCGTTAACGGGTATATTTTTGCTGGTGTCACTAATGGCAATGACTATTTCATCTATTTCCATTTCGCGAACATATTCTAGTAGTGATAGGTTGGTGGTTATTAGCTGCGATTCGGGGACTTCTCGAATTTGATTCTCAAGCGGTATGTAACCTACGATATCGAAGCCTCGTCTATCTGACTTTCGACGCAACTTATTGTCGATATGCGATGCGGTCTTTCCGGCACCATAGACTAGAATACGTTTTTTGAATTTGTCTGAATCGATTGTCTCAAAAAATATGACGCGTAAGGTACCGATGATAAAAAATGATTGGATGAAAGCCAATGCAATAATGCCACGGCCAAGGATAACGTCGGGTACTAGGTAAGCTATTATTGCTGTTATTATTATGGCAGCCACAAAGCTAACCGATATTCGAATTAGGATGCCTGCAATACCTTCTCGGGTGTTTCCTTGATAGAGACCTGTGGATAGCATCGCAATGGGTGTAATGACGCCAATAATGGACGCATTAATTAAGAGCGAATCAAAGCCATTAAAGCTACCCAGTTGGTTGGGGTACATTCGAAGGAAGGTAACCGAATAGACCGAGCTGAATAAAATTAATGTTTCGAGACCAAGTAAAAATAGAAAGGGTGTTTTTAAATTCTGTCGAAAAACTTTAGTGGTTGTCAATTGCCCTGTTCCTTTTGGTTGTGACTTGATGAAAATTTTCCATGCGTGACCAAATGCCTAAAAATGTGGGTGTTATGTTTTTAGTACCGAGTTTTGCTTGCTTAAAATGTAGGGTGACAAGGTTCCTAGTATGAAAAAAGAAATAAGGCTTGCTACAATAGTGATAATTTGACTGGTCGAGAAAAGTAAATTATTAATTAAGAATATAATAACAATACCAATCAATAATCCGCTAGCATTATTAATGATCGTTTGGATGATAGCATTTGCAACACCAAATGGGTTCGGTAATAGCAACTTTGCAAGCTGAATGGATAACATTATGATGGCTACGAACGATACAGCTTGAATTACTAGTTTAGAGCTTAAGTTAAATGAAAGCACAGAGCTAGCAATAAAAAAACTGACGAATAAGACAACAAAGTTTATCAGGTGTGGTTTTAATTTTTCTTTTTCTGAGCGGTATAAAGTCATAATTTACTCCGGCTATTTCAGTTAATCAGAAAGTCAGTTTAGTTATTAGTAATGATTAATCCGTTATGTTGGTCACAAGAAATTTATTTGGTGCAGCAAAAACACCAATTTGTTAACCAACCCACATATCGCGATGTGATTTATTTTCTTTATGTTGTTGTTAATCGAAAGCTGATATATTTTTGTAATGTTGCTGTAATGTCATTAATTATGACTATCGTATATGTAGAACTTTAAGTTTGAAATTTTTATAGATTTATAGATTTATAGGTTTATAGGCTGTTGGAACCTATTGACGATTGACTCAAAAGGGACTTCAGATTGGTAATCTATGCATTTTATTGCCTTAAACGACTAGATGTAGCCGCACACCATTCACCTCAATGAATACTGTCCTTGGTTTTGGTATAGTGGGCAATCTACATTGCTAATCACCTTAAGTTTTAACACCTGACATCATAATGGGATTTAACTGATGAATATTCAATCCGTAATACTTGCTGGCGGGTCAGGGACACGACTTTGGCCGCTATCGAGAAGTAGCCACCCTAAACAGTTTCTGCCGTTTATGGGGGACGCTTCCTTATTGGACTTGACGCTCAAACGAATGGCGGCAATTGCTCCTCATGAGTTACTGCTTAAACCTTTAGTTATTTGCAACCAAGACAATCGTTTTTTTGTTGCCGAGCACTTACGCCAAGCAGGAGTTGAAAATGCATCCATTCTGCTTGAGCCTTGTGGTCGTAATACCGCACCTGCACTGACGATGGCGGCTCTACATATTGCACACAAAGCTGATGATGCCGTCATGTTTGTGACGCCCTCCGATCACTTGATTGACGATTTGTCTAGTTTTAATAAAAGTGCTTCATACGCCATCGAATTGGCGTCTGAAGGGCATGTTGTAACGCTTGGCATATCGCCCACGGGCCCAGAGACTGGCTTTGGTTATATTAAATTTGGTGATGTCTGGGGTTCATCCGCAGATAAACCGGGCTATCGATTAGATTCATTTGTTGAGAAACCAGACTTACCCACAGCCCAAAACTATCTCGATTCAAAACAGTATCTGTGGAATGCTGGTGTATTCGTTTTGAAGGCAAGTGGCTGGCTTGAAAATATTAAAATTCACGAGCCCGATATCTATAACAGTTGTGTCGCGGCTTATTCAAAATCACGTGAAGATGGTGACTTTTGCTGGATAGACGAGGGTGCATTTAGTCTCTGCCCCAGTGATTCTATTGATTATGCTGTAATGGAAAAGCTATCCAAGGCTGAATTAGCTCAGCCTCCGCTGGTCGTGCCATTAGATGCCGGCTGGTCTGATCTGGGTTCGTGGTCGTCTTATTGGGCGGTGCAATCAAAAGATGATGCGGGCAATGCCTTAAAAGGGGATGCGATGGCAATAGATACCACTGATTCCTTGGTGTTTTCTAGTTCGCGTTTAGTGACGACGGTTGGTGTTCAAAATTTGATTGTTGTCGAAACCAAAGATGCGGTATTGATAGTCGATAAGGATAAAACTCAGAACGTAAGCGCTATTATTGAGCATTTGAAAAAGAACAGTCGTGAAGAAATTAATTACCATCGTGAAGTTCATCGTCCTTGGGGCACTTATGACACGGTTGACACTGGAGACCGTTTTATCGTAAAACGAATTGTGGTCAAACCGGGGGCTGCGCTGTCGTTACAAATGCATCACCATCGAGCTGAACATTGGATCGTTGTGAAAGGGACGGCCAAAGTCACACGTGGAGAAGAGGTGTTTTTGCTGTCTGAAAATCAGTCAACTTACATTTCTATTGGTCAAAAACATCGATTAGAAAATCCGGGTAGTATTCCGCTTGAAATAATTGAAGTTCAATCAGGCGGTTATCTTCAAGAAGATGATATTGTGCGCTTCGAAGATGTTTATAACAGAGAAAATATGCAATAGCCTGTTACTTATCTTTAAAATCATAAAAATTATACAAAATCAGAGGGTTAGAGCACATGAGTGTTATTAGAAAAGCTGTGTTTCCAGTAGCAGGCCTTGGGACCCGCTTTTTGCCAGCGACCAAAGCAAGTCCCAAAGAAATGTTACCCGTTGTCGATAAGCCGTTAATTCAATATGCGGTGGAAGAGGCCATAGAAGCGGGTATTACTGAACTTATTTTTGTCACTAGCAGTACTAAACGGTCGATAGAAGATCACTTCGATAAAAGTTATGAACTTGAGGTGGAACTTGAAAAGAAGGGCAAGCTAGAGGCACTTGAATTGGTTCGAAATATTGTGCCGAAAGGTGTGTCTTGTATTTATGTCAGACAGGCCGAGGCGCTGGGTTTAGGTCATGCTGTTTTATGTGCTAAATCAGTGGTTGGCAACGAGGCATTCGCGGTTATTTTGCCCGATGATTTAATCGACGGTTATGGCTCGGGTGTTGTGTCGCAAATGATACAAGCTTATCAAAAAACTGGTTGTAGCCAGTTGGGTGTTGAAGAAGTACCCAAAGAAGATACTGATAAATACGGTATTGTTAACATTAAAGTGGGTGACAACGTTGGTTCTGAAGTGGACCGGATTGTTGAAAAACCGAAGCCAGACGAGGCCTCGTCTAACTTGGCGGTGGTAGGACGATATATTCTTACGCCGCGCACTTTTGAATTGTTAGAATCAACTCAAAAGGGGGCTGGTGGCGAGATACAGCTGACAGATGCTATTTCAGCCTTATTAGAGTACGAAACTGTTTTTGCTCATCGGTTTAAGGGCAAAAGATATGATTGTGGCAGTAAACAGGGCTATCTTAAAGCGACTGTCGATTTTGCATTAAAGCATAAAGAGCTGGGAGATGACTTTCGAAATTATCTTTCAACTGTGCTCTAATCTACTTAAACCTTAATAGGTACATGAGCATGTATAGGCAATTTTTTTCTAATATTCTTTTGTAGACGGTGTTGATCCTTCGGGTACGAACGTTTCTATAGTCAAATTATTCGGTAGCTTAATTAATGGACTTTCAAAATTCTCTCAATTCAGGGTCAGCTCTAAGGACGCAGTTGGAATCCTGGAAGGCATTACAAACTCACAAGTCTGCTGTTGGTTATTTAAAATTACAAAACCTGTTTAACGCCAATCGCCAACGATTTGATGACTATTCAATTGTGCTCGATGATCTATTGTTCGACTACTCAAAGAATCTAGCAACCGAAAGAACCAAAGAACTGTTGGTGACGCTCGCGAATGATTGTCAATTGCCTGCAGCCATTGAGGCGCTCTTCTCAGGCAGTTATGTCAATACTACTGAGAACCGCCCTGCGCTGCATACCGCCTTGCGTGATTCTTCTGGTAATCCGGTGCTGGTTGATGGTGTCGATGTGATGCCCGGCATCCGTCTTGAACTGAAAAAAGTGAAGGCTTTTGTTGAGAAAGTTCATAACGGTGCCTTGTTGGGGGCAACGGGGAAAGTAATTACCGACGTGGTGAATTTGGGTGTTGGTGGATCAGATTTGGGATCGGTAATGGCGACTGAGGCGCTTTCTGAATATCGTCAGGGTAATGTGGGACTGCACTTTGTATCGAGTATAGACGGCACTCACCTGACAGATGTTTTGCACTCCGTTGATGCCGAAACAACGCTATTTATAATTTCCTCTAAATCGTTTACAACGCTTGATACGATGGCAAACGCCAATGTGGCTAAAGAATGGCTGTATCTCGCTCTAGGGAAGCGCACTAGCCTAGAAAATCATCTCGCGGGCGTCTCGGCCAATGATTCGGCTATGGCTGCGTTTGGCATTTCTAGAAGTCGACGTTTTTATATCTGGGACTGGGTGGGTGGGCGTTACTCACTCGCCTCTGCGGTTGGATTGCCAGTCGCCATTGCGGTGGGCTTCGAGCATTTTGAGCAAATGCTCGAAGGAATGCACACCATGGATAACCACTTTCGTCAGGCACCGCTTGAGCAAAATATTCCGGTAATGATGGCGCTACTGGGTGTTTGGTATGTGAATTTTTTTGGTTCAAGGGGCCACGTCATTTTGCCCTATGATTCAAGAATGCATCGCTTTCCCGCCTATTTGCAACAGCTTGAAATGGAAAGTATTGGCAAATCGGTTAATCACCGAGGTGAACCCGTCGATTATCATACGGGTGCCGTGGTATGGGGTGAAGTTGGATCTAACGCGCAACATTCTTTTTATCAACTATTACATCAAGGCACTCGGTCTGTCCTTGCTGACTTTTTGGTGCCGGTAAACCGCCAAAGTGAATATCCGAGCCATCACGGCTTAGCTCTAGCGAATTGCCTTGCGCAATCGAGGGCATTAATGGAAGGACAGTCAGCCGATCAAGTCATGCAGGATTTAAAACAACGTGGTAAAAGTGGTGTTGAGATAGATCGTATACTCCCACATAAAATTCACACCGGTAATAAGCCTAATAACCTTCTGCTATTTAAACGCCTTGATCCCAAGACGTTGGGTATGTTGATAGCAATGTATGAGCATAAAGTTTATGTTCAAAGCGTTATCTGGGATATCAATGCTTTTGATCAATGGGGTGTAGAGCTTGGAAAGGAACTCGCATCAAATTTAGAGCCTGTCATTAATTCAGACGCAACGGTATCAACGCTTGATGGATCGACCGTTGGCTTATTAGGTTATATTAATCTTTGGAGAGCCTCTAAGTAGATAATGAAAGCATTTGAAGGCATCCGGGTTCTTGATTTTACCCGAGTTTATGCTGGGCCATTTGCGAGTTAGCAATTAGCGCTGGTGGGTGCAGATGTCATTAAAATAGAGGCGCGCCATTTGCCTGATATGCTGCGGGTTGAGGGTAGTGATCCCAAACGTGATGCCGAAAAAGCCGAACAGCTAATGATTGCGAAGCGCATCTGAACCTGTTTGATTTACTAGGCGCAAGGAAGTGACTTTCGGACTTTGTATCGGTAGGAACTTTTAGTATTTTAAAGAATTAAGCACTCAAAATTAATGGCATTGGCTATAATGAATATGCTTTAGGTAAAACCGCTGGTGCTTTTTCAACAGGTTGGTTGTAGCAAAATTATAATATTAAGCAGTTCCACTTTTTCTAACGTTTGGAAATACATTGTTTAGCACCCTCAGTACGGTTTTTTCATTACTTCTCAGCTATGGCATACTTTTATTAGCCAACGGTCTATTTAGTACCTTGTTAGGTGTTCGAACTCAGGTCGAAGGCTTTTCTACTGACATTGTTGGTTTTATTGTTGCTTCCTATTTCTTTGGGCTGCTCCTTGGTGGCGTATTTGCTGGGAGAGTTGTAGCCCGAGTCGGTCATATTCGATCTTTTGCCGCCTTCGCTTCGTTAATGTCAATTACTGCTTTGCTGCACCCGCTATGGATTTCTGTCGGGAGTTGGATGTTACTTCGAGCAATATCTGGAATCTGCATGGCGGGATTAATCATGGTGACTGAAAGTTGGCTGAACGAGCGAGCGAGTAATGTAAACCGCGGTCAGGTGCTTTCCTTTTATATGATTACTAACTATTTCGCAGCGGGTAGCGGTCAACTATTGTTGTCCATTGGTGATCCTTCACAGTTTCAACTGTTCAGTCTCGCATCAGTGCTTTTTTCACTGGCGTTACTTCCCGTATTGTTAACCCAAGCCAAAGCACCCGTGCCAGTGCCGGCTGCTCGTATGCCTTTAATGGCATTATATCGCCTTGCACCTTTGGGTATTATTGGTGTTTTTTGTAGCGGTTTGATGAATGCCACTATTCTTGGTTTGGGACCTGTCTACGCGACTAATATAGGGCTTTCGAAGGAGCAGTTATCACTTTTCATGGCGAGCCTCATCATGAGTGGATTAATATTACAGTGGCCTATGGGACGTTGGTCAGATCGAATTGGTCGAAGTCCGCTGCTGGTGGCGATACCGATTGTGGTTGCTATCGTTGCGATCACTATGACGCAGATATTTAACTTTATGGCCATACTTGGTTGCGGTGTTTTGTTAGGTAGCTTTTTGTTTACGATCTACTCTTTGTCTACTGCTACTTCCAACGATATGGTGGGTGGTGATCAACGGGTTCAAGTAGCGGGTGCCCTATTGATTACTTATGGTGCTGGTGCAAGCATCGGACCAATCATTGGTGGTCAGTTTATGGGAGCGTTGGGTCCGCCAGGACTATTCTTTTATCTTGGGTTTGTTAGTTGTTTTCTAGCAATTTTTGCAATTTTGAAACGTCGTCGTGATGGCAGTCCATCCAAGCGAAAACCATTTGTTGTGGTGCCATCGACTCAGGCAACTTCAAATGAACTCTATTTATCTGCGCATGAAGAATCACCCGAAACAGTCGTGTTAACGGATAAACCCCACCAAAAGCCGTGATTCAAGATTTAATTCTGTGACTCAATCTACTCAGCCGATACTCACTCACCGTCGAATATGGGCCCTAGCTGGCCCGATTATTCTGTCGAATATATCAGTGCCATTGGTTGGTGCGGTTGATACGGCTGTCGTAGGACACTTACCCGAGCCTGACTCAATTGGGGCCGTGGCACTTGGCGCACTCATATTTACGTTCCTATTTTGGGGCTTTGGTTTCTTGCGCATGGGCACCACAGGTTTTGTTGCCCGTGCCGATGGTGCTAATGACGAGCAGGCGCTGTCAGATACTTTGTTGCGTGTACTGATGCTTGCCACTACCTTGGGGTTAGTCATTATAGCCTTGGGTTATCCCCTGATTCAATTTGCGCTGTATTTGCTCGACAGCAGCGACAATATCGAATCGCTGGCTTCAAGCTACGCTACGATTCGTATTTGGAGCGCGCCCGCAACTTTATCTATTTATGTATTTACGGGCGTTTTTATTGGTTTGCAAAACATGCGCTACGTGTTTGTGCTGCAGTTGGTGATGAACATCGTCAACGTGCTACTCGATTTATTGTTTGTACTTGTGTTTGATATGGGTGTTGAAGGCGTCGCGCTGGCAACATTGATTGCTGAGTATTTAGCCGTTTTGTTAGGTTTTTGGCTATTACGCAAACCACTGGCTAAAGCTTATCGTCAACTCAGCTGGGCACGATTGTTAGAGCGCAACGCGATTCTGGCCCTAATGAAAGCCAATGGCGATATTTTTGTACGGACGCTTTGTCTGGTATTTTCGTTTGGTTATTTTACCGCCAAGAGTGCCAGCATGGGCGATGTCATACTGGCGGCAAATGCGATACTGATGCATCTACAGAGTATTTTGGCTTACGCACTAGATGGCTTTGCGCATGCAGCCGAAGCCCTAGTGGGCAGTGCCTATGGTGGCGGTAAACAGGCGCAATTTAAGCGTGCAGTTAAATTAACGACTATTTGGGCGCTGGTCAGTGCCTTGATCATTAGTTTGGTTTTCTGGCTGTTTGGTGGCTTTATATTGCAGTTATTTACGAGCATCGATGCGGTGCTAATAACGGCGACTAATTATTTACCTTGGGCAATCATCGCGCCGGTTATTTCTATTTGGAGTTTTCAGCTCGACGGCATATTTATCGGCACCGGATATACTCGCCAAATGCGTAATGCAATGATTGTCTCGATGTTGATTTACTTCGGTTTACTGGTCATATTGGTTCCGGCGCTGGGTAATCATGGGCTGTTCTTGTCGCTGACTTTATTTATGGTTTTTAGGGCATTAACCCTCTGCTTTTACTATCCCGCTATCGTGAAGGCTATGGATCAGAAAAAGTCATATTGAAGCGGGTTCAATCTCGTGATAGCTTTGCCACCCGAAATAGTCTGTGGTTAGGTTAGAAATGAAATATTCATCATTGGTTAATAGAGTGAAAGGCGATGCGGCCGATGTATGGGATTCTCACTATAGAGCTCAAGTTGACCAGCGCCGCGGTGAAGATGTCATTGTTTTAAGCGTTGGAGACCCCGATTTTGCGACGCCAAAGGGCATTACCGAAGCCGCTATTTCAGCTTTGCGCAGCGGTGATACACACTACACACCTGTTGTTGGAGTTGAAGCGTTTCGTGAAAATATTGCGAAACGCTATTGTTCTGAATTTGGTGATGACATAACAGCTGACAATGTGATTGTGACCTCTGGTGCACAAAATGCGCTTTTTGTTGCTTCTATGTGTCTCACAGAAAAAGATGACGAAGTCATTGTGTTGCAACCCATGTATGTGACCTACGAGGCAACCGTGCAGGCATCTGGTGCCACTCTTGTTCCTGTCGTGCTCGATGAACCGAATGGATTTCGTTTGAATGCTGACAATTTGAAAGCAGCTATTACGAGTAAAACAAAAGCCATCTTCTTTGCAACTCCGAGTAATCCGACCGGCATCTCTTTAAATCAAAGTGAATTGAAGTTGATTGCTGATTTAGCCATTGAGCATGATTTATGGGTCGTGTCAGATGAAGTCTATAGCGACCTAGTGTTTGATTCTGAATTTTTTCATATTGCCAGTTTGCCGGGTATGGCTGAGCGGACCATTACAATTGGAAGTTTGTCTAAATCCTATGCGATGACTGGATGGCGCATTGGTTGGGCACTTGGTCCGCAAGAATTTATTGATAATGCCGCTAAGTTAGCTTTATGTATGCTTTATGGTTTGCCGGGATTTTTACAGCAAGGTGGTATTTATGCACTGGAAAATGCCCAGAAAGATATTGCTAAAATGCGTGAGGCTTATCGCAGCAGGCGTGATCTACTGATACAAAAGTTTGATGGTATTCCAGGGCTTAGATCATTAAAACCTGATGCAGGTATGTTTTTAATGGTAGATGTCCGTGGTACGGGATTAACCGCACCAGAATTTGTCACTCAACTTTATGCGCACTCTAAAGTATCGGTACTTGATGCAACTGCTTTTGGCGCTAGCGCAAAGGGTTATGTGCGGATCTCATATACGGTAGATGAATCAATATTACTCGATGCTAGCAATCGTATCGCGGCATTTGTTGGTAGTTTGAGTTTACCTAAAGAATGACTGTGATTGCTGATAAAAAGTCTCGTTGCTGGTGGTGTGGTGACGATGAGCTATATCAGCAGTACCATGACCTAGAGTGGGGCGTGCCGGCGCATAATGACCGTGACTTGTTTGAGTTTTTATGTCTTGAAGGCGCTCAAGCAGGCTTAAGTTGGATTACTATCTTGCGTAAAAGAGACAACTATCGACGGCTATTCGATCATTTTGATGCCCAAAAAATAGCGCGCTATGATGAGGCTAAAATTGCGAGTTTATTACTTGATGCCGGAATTATACGTAATAAACTAAAAGTGAATGGATTTGTTAAAAATGCCAAGGCTTATCTCAATATGCTTGATCAAGGCTTAACCCTAGATAGTTACCTTTGGGATTATGTTGACGGCGAAACGGTTCAAAATAACTGGGTTGATGTCGAACAAGTGCCAGCCAATAACGCGACCTCAGATGCTATGGCAAAGGATTTAAAAAAGCGTGGCTTTACCTTTGTTGGCAGTACGATTTGTTACGCTTTTATGCAGGCAGCGGGTTTGGTTAATGACCATACTCAAAGCTGTTATCGACACCCACAGTTAGGTGGGTTTCATTGAGAAAAATGTTGAATACACATATCGAAGTTAAACCCAGTTCCGTTTTGAAGCAGTGCATACCTTACCTTTTGATTTTTTTTGTTGGTGTCACTTGGGGTATTACTTTTTCGCTCTCTAGAATGGCGATTCAATTCGGTGCTAGTCCCACGGGGTTAACCTTCTGTCAGGCATTTGGTGGGAGTTTATTACTGTTACTGGTTTGCTTTTTTCGAGGTAAATTTCCAGTATTTAATCGGCAATATTTTAAACACTACCTTGTTATTGCTCTAGTCGGGACCGCTATCCCTAGCACCATGTTTTTTTACGCTGCTGCTCATGTGCCAGCGGGTATTTTGGCCATTACTATTGCACTGGTGCCGATGCTGACTTACTTAGTCACGTGGACCTTAGGTATTGATGCTTTTCAGGTTAGGCGAATCGCTGGAATTCTTCTTGGGTTCATCGCTATATTGTTGCTCAGTATACCGGATAGCAGTTTGCCAGAACCTGGCATGGTGAAGTGGGTCATGCTCAGTTTGGTAGCTGCTGCTTTCTACGCTATTGAAAGTGTCTATCTTGAAGTGAAAGTACCTGCTGGTGCTGATTTAATTGGATTACTCTGTGCTAGCCTATTGATTACGGCTATTTTGATATTACCGGTTGTTTATTACAAAGATGCTTTCTTTCCGATTAGTTTTCCGTTTCAACAATTTGAGTGGGTTTTGTTATCACTTGCCCTAGTCAGCAGTGCAGCTTATGTCGTATTTTTATATACGGTTAAAATCGCAGGAGCCGTTTTTGCATCAATGGCGGGTTATATTATTACAATATCAGGCGTGTTTTGGGGTATCCTATTTTTTCAGGAAGTCCACTCAAACTGGGTATGGGCATCATTGATGCTGATGATGGTTGGGATGGCTTTAGTCACTCCGCGTAACCAAGTAAGCGAATAGCCGTGTAAATGGGTGAACTGATGAATCGAGTTGTTGCCACCGTTAGCTATTTAACTAAAGGCAGTGGGAAACCAATTTATAGCCCAACAGGTGCCGGTCGGGATGCTAAATTTGAAGTTGATCGAGCTTTAATTGAATACCCTGTTGAAGTCGAAGATGCTCGATTACAGGCGGACAAGGTGGGTCAGAAATATGGCCTAGATAAAGGCGATACGGTTCTGTTAAAGCACCAAACTCAGGTTTTCAACTTTTTTGATGCTCAACAACTAAAGCATGTTTATGAAGCAGAGCTTACATCATTGCTTTTATCGACAACGGTAGCTAATCGAGTTCATTGCTTTGATCATACGGTTCGTGCATCCGACCCTTTGACAAGAGAGCAACAACAAAGCAGGGAGCCATCGACTCTGGTTCACAATGATTATACGGCTAATTCTGGCTTAAAGTGCCTTCATGAAAATCTGCCCCATGAGGCAGAAGCATTGTCGAAAAAACGATTCCAAATTATTAACCTTTGGCGCCCTCTGGTTGACCCAGTTGAAAGTTTTCCGCTCGCCTTTTGCGATTCGAGTAGTATTGCAGAAGTTGATCTCGTCGACACCGAGCGGCGTTCATCCAGCCACATTGGTGAACTGAGCTTAGTGACTTACAATCCGGCGCATCGTTGGTATTATTTTCCCAATATGCACCCGGGCGAAGTGTTGCTGTTTAAAACCTACGATTCTTTTGCGGCAGGTCGACATGGCTGTGGTGTTCATACTGCTATTGATATTAACAATCATGCAGGTACCAAGAAGCCACGTGAGAGCATTGAAACCCGAGCATTTCTGTTCTTTGATTAGCGCTTTTGGTGCTGCTTAATTAGGTGAACAAATGTCGTATCACTGCTAGTGCAGACAATTTATGCAATGTTAAAATAATCTTTAATAAAGAAATCTTTAATAAAAAAATCTAAATTTTTCATCCCTGATATCTTAAGAGACAGAATCGCCGTGACTCAAACATCATCAACTGAAGCTTTATCGACCCAAAACACCCAAACTCTTCAAAGGATGGACGATCCTAATCGTGCTTATAAGGTGCTCATTGCAGATCTTATAGGATTAAAGTTTGATGCCAGCGGTAGACCCGATCACAGTGAAGTTCAAGCCTATATCGAAAGTAAAGGGGGTGAATTTCATGACAAGTCCTTGGGAGAAAATGACGATTTGGAATCAGGCAAATTACATTTTTTTTATCAACCTGATTTAAGCCGTGAACAAGAAATTCTGGATCAAACCGCGGACGGTCAATATGACGCGACTATTGCTGCCGCGACTTTTTTTCCTAAGGGCGCAAAATTCGATCTAGGTGGCGTCCGTATTGGTGCTGGTACCGGTAATATGGGCAGTGCTAGTTGGGGTGGTGGTAACGGTGAGGGCGGTGTTGCAGCCCTCATGAATACGCCTAGCTTTAACTCACGTGCAACTGCGCAAATGGCGATGAAAGCCTTGCTAAAAGTATGCCCTAATTTACCTGTTGATGAAATTCACGATAAGGTTGTGGCTGGAACATTCGATACGGGTCGAAACCTGTGTGATTACCCGACAGAAAGAATAGAAAGCAAACGTATCGCTTTGATCGGTTACGGTAACATTGGACGAGAACTGGCCAAACTGGCACAAGCATTTGGCATGACAGTCGTGATTTATGCCCGGCCAGCGCACAAAGAATGGATCGAATCTGAAGGTTTTATTTATGCATCAACCCCAGTTGAAGCCGCTCGTGGTGCAGACGTTATTAGTCCTCATACAGGTTTAGGATCGTTGAATGCTGAAACAGGGCTTTTCAGCAATGCTGGACTCATTGACCATAAGGTATTCGAGGTAATGAACCACGGTTCAATTGTAATTAATTATGACCGGGGCGAAATTATTGATTCGACAGCCCTTGATCAGGCGCTAACCACGGGTAAAGTGAGTTATGCGGGGATTGATGCTGATTTATTTATCGATGCCATCACCGGCGAGTTTAGTGGCCCCATGGTGCCATATAGAGCCATGGAAGTTCATCACCGAGGTAAAATGGAGCTATTGCCGCACGCTGCCGCTGATACTGAACATTTATCGCGTGTTCAGGGTGCAATGCAAGCTGTTGATCAAATCTATGGCGTTATTCAATGCCGCTCGATAGTCAATCTTAAAGGTGACCTGCCTGAAGGATATACTGATGCGGGCGCGAAAACAGTGAATGGTGTTGGCAAGGTAACTTCACAGGTAATCTTACAAGTTGGCGGGGACAAACAATTAGTCAGTCAATTAGCTGACATGTCAGAACAATTGGCCGTTTTCTGGCGTGCGATGGCAGATGCTGACAGCGAGCAATCACGTGAAGCCCTTACTAACGATGAAGGGGCTGCATTGGTTATGAATATCAATCGAACCATTGTTAAGCTCGAGGCTTTGGGTCTGCGCGGTCCCTATGCTGGTTAATTTTTTATGCTGGCTGACGACTTATAAAGAATCATCAATGACACTAGATCATTACTGATTTTTTAAACAGCCTCATTTTAACTCGGTAGTTATAAACAACTATGAAAAATTTTTCAGCTGAAAAACGAAAGCAACATTTACTTACTATATTCAATGCTGCTGTCTCTGCCGTCTCTGGTCAGCAAGCAGTAGAACATGCAATTGACAATGACAGTGCTTATGATCCTGAGACAATCATTGCCGTAGGTAAAGCTGCCGTAGGTATGTGTCGTGGCGCATTGAATCGTTTTCCTAACGCCAAACAAGCTTTTGTTGTAACTAAGTATGACCATGCCGATGACGATATTTTGTCTCGACAGAACGTGACTGTAATGGAAACAGCACACCCTGTGCCGGATTCGCAGTCGCTTAAAGCGGGTGACGAATTACGCTCATTATTACAAAGCCTTGCCGCCGATAGCAGGCTGTTACTATTAGTATCGGGTGGCGCATCAGCATTGTCAGAATCATTACCCGATGGCATGAGCCTTGAAGACTTGCAAGCAATTACTGATGACATGTTGTCAACAGGCAAAACCATTGGCGAAATTAACAGTCGGCGAAAAGAATTTTCACAAATTAAAGATGGCAAGCTGTTAGCGCAATTCAAAGGTGCAGAAATACGCGTCTATGCTATTTCTGATGTCGAGGGCGATAGTATTGCCACCATAGGGTCTGGTTTAGGTGATTGTCACCGTGCACAAGTGAAAGCTAATTCGAGCATTATCGCGTCTAATCAGATATCGAGAGACAAAGCGCAATCCATTGCCACCAGCTTAGGCTTAAAGGTCAACCTAAACGAAGAATCGCTCTATGGCGATGTCTTTGAATTAGCCAAAAAGATTGGATCTATATTAAAGACGGCCAAATCAGGTGTCTACATCTGGGGTGGTGAGCCAACAATCATATTACCTGACAAGCCAGGCCAGGGTGGACGTAATCAAAGTCTTGCACTGGCGCTTTCAGAATTTATTAAAGGGCGAAACGACATTACCATTTTAGTTGCAGGCACTGATGGCACCGATGGGCCGACCAATGCCGCAGGTGGTATTGTTGATGGTGGTACCTATGGTGATTCTGCAGCGGTGACTGATTCTTTACAGCGTGCCGATGCAGGCAGTTATTTGCTGAAACAAAATAATCTGTTGGTAACAGGGCCGACAAATACTAATGTAATGGACTTGGCCATTGCCATTATTGATTAATGGCTGCTGTCCTATCTCTTAATAGCGAAGATCTAAAGGCAACAGACCTTTGAAGAATTCCAATTGACTTTAGCAATTGAAATTATTGGTTTTAATAGCAAAGTTTCAAATATTACTGACTATTTGTTGTTATTTTTTTTACTATATATTTGTGTCGCTCGCAAATGCCAATTGCATTTAATGAATTTCAGGTAGTGCTTTGAATTTCACCAAAGGCTTTTTGATGAACTAAAGCCGATCGATTTATCAATCATCTGTTCCACTGTTACGTCACCTCATAGGCTCCGCTAGGTTTAGATTACATTATGCTCTGCAGGCTATTTGGATCACTTTATTTCACCTTTTTAGTGAATTAATTATGTCAAAAATAGCTTGATAATCATGCAGTACGTCACTAATTATGGTTATAATACCATCGTTAATTTGCTGCTAAGTGTCTGATTAAATTGGTTCTATGCTTATCTTTTATTCTTCTTATCTATGTGGGGTTAAATAACCTGATGTATCGGGTAAATGATTAGTTTGAGCCTTCTAGTTTTGATCTAAGTATTGCTAATTGACTTAGCGGTAATGTTGTTAAATTCAACCAAAATCGTGATTAATTTTTTATATTGACGTTCATAACGAACGTTTTAAAACAATGTTTCTAATTGTTCTTTTTAAGCAATAAACAAGGTTGTCATATTATGTCTATCATAACCCCCCAAGACAGGGCGATTTCTCAATGGTTATTGATTTGTCTTTTCCTCATTTTCTTCATGGTTGTTCTCGGTGGCGTCACGCGATTAACAGGGTCTGGCCTTTCTATGGTGAATTGGCACCCCATTCATGGAACGGTTCCTCCGATCACTTCCGCGCAGTGGGAAGAAGAGTTTAGTTTTTATAAGCAATCACCCGAGTTTCAAAAAATTAATAGTGCGATGGACGTGCATGACTTCAAGTCAATCTTCTGGTTTGAATATAGCCATAGAATGCTGGGTCGGTTGATAGGCATTGTATTTTTTGTGCCTTTCGTTTACTTCTGGTGGCGTAAAAAGATCAAACCTGGGTTAACACCCAAATTGATGACGATGTTTGTGCTCGGCGGATGCCAAGGTCTGCTGGGCTGGTATATGGTGAAAAGTGGTTTGGTAAGTAACCCACATGTCTCTCAGTATCGACTCACAGCACATTTAGTCAGCGCCATTTTAATTTACGGTTTCATTCTCTGGACGTGGCTTGATTTGCGCCATCCCAAAAGTTTATTAAGCAGTCATGGTAAACAATTAGAGCGCTGGTGTTATGTGTCCCTGGGTTTGCTTGGCCTGGTGCTGTTGACGATTGTTTCGGGTGGTTTTGTTGCTGGCATGAAGGCCGGTCTGATTTATAATACCTTTCCATTAATGGGTGGACAGTGGATTCCAGAAGGTATCTCTGCTTTATCACCTTGGTATATGAATCTTTTCGAAAACAAAGTAACCGCTCAGTTTGGTCATCGTGTGCTGGCGATAGGCACTGCTATATTATTATTCGGTTGGTACATCAAAGGGCGCAGTCAATTCAACAATGTTCGACTCTCACGGAGTTTTAAATGGATTGGAATGATGATCATTATTCAGGTGAGCCTTGGATTATTCACTTTGCTATATAACGTTCCGATACCGGTTGCTTCAATGCATCAGGCAGGTGCGTTGTTACTGTTTAGCGCCATGCTGATCAATGTGCATGCTTTGCGCAGCCAGTAAGCTGTTGGGGTCGATTGTTTTGTTATGAATGGCATGGCCCCGTTCTTTAAAGCATGGAATTAAACCAATGAGTAGCATAAGTATATGAGCAATATTAGAATCGGTCATGGCTACGATGTACATGCACTCGCTGAAGGTAATGGGTTAGTGTTAGGTGGTGTTACTATTCGCTGTAACTATTGTTTTATTGCGCATTCAGATGGTGATGTGTTAATTCATGCTCTATGCGACGCGTTGTTAGGTGCAATGGGTAAAGGTGATATTGGTTTTCATTTTTCCGATACGGATATTGCTAATAAGAATAGAGATAGTCGTGAATTCTTGCGCATTGTTCGGTCTTTAATGACGGATGAACACTATCAACTTGGCAATGCCGATGTCACTATTGTTGCTCAATCTCCGAATATGGCACCTCATTTAGACAGTATGAAACAAAAACTGGCACTGGATCTGGGCGCTGAAATTTCTCAGTTGAATATTAAAGCGACAACGACTGAAAAGCTTGGCTTTGCTGGCCGCAAAGAAGGTATAGCTGTGCATGCGGTTGTATTGCTGGAAAAAATAATATGAGTTACTCCGTCAAAATAGCCTCATGAGTCTAGGGCCAGTGATGCTTGACGTTTTCGGGTTGTCATTAACTAGCGAAGACAGAAAACGACTGGCGCATGAGCAAGTGGGCGGTGTGATTTTGTTCAGCCGCAATTATGAGTCACCTGAGCAGTTAAAAGCCCTAGTGAATGAAATTCATGCGCTTCGAACGCCTCATTTGATTGTCTCTGTTGATCAGGAAGGTGGTCGAGTTCAGCGGTTCCGAGATCAATTTCAAAGTTTGCCTGCTATCGCACGGTTAGGCGATCTTTATGATCAGGATCCAGCAAAAGCGATCGAATATTCCCAAACTTTTGGCTGGATTATGTCTAGCGAGTTGCTCTACTACGGTATCGATTTAAGTTTTTCACCGGTGCTTGATTTGGGTAATCCGATCAGTAGTGTTATTGGCGATCGTGCTTTTCATCATGATTCTGAACAGGTGAGTCGATTAGCCAATGCCTGGATTCGCGGTATGAGTGAGGCGGGTATGGAAGCCGTTGGTAAGCATTTTCCTGGGCATGGCTCAGTTGAAGGAGACTCACACCACGTCATGCCTTTTGATCGCCGCGATTTTACTGCTATTGAACAGTCTGATTTAATTCCATTCAGACGAGTTATTAATACCCATCTGGCTGGCATTATGATGGCTCATGTTGTGTATGACCAAATCGATACTTTAGCGGCGGGTTTTTCAAAAGTTTGGGTGAGTTCAGTTTTGCGACAACAATTAGGTTTTGAAGGTGTTATCTTCAGTGATGACTTGACTATGAGCGGTGCCGAGTCTGTTGGAGGTTATGCAGAACGCGCCAGATTGTCGTTAGCCGCTGGCTGTGATATTTTGCTTGTCTGCAATAACTCTGCGGGTGCCGATGAAGTGCTTGATTCGTTGCAGGGCTACAATAATCCAACGTCTCAATTACGTATGGTTCGATTACATGGCAAGCCTGAGAAATCAGTTTCGGATTTGTTTAGCACGCCTAGATGGCATCAGGCAACGGCTGTACTTCAGGCGTTCAATCGGCAAACAATATCTTCCGAGAGTGGTGATTTGTTCGAATAAGGCGCGGATAATTATTTGATTTTAAAAATGAAAGAACAAAGGTGTGTCTGATTAGGTTTTATCTACATAAAATAATAATGAATTGAGCAGACCCTCCCAATTTAAATGCAAGAGTTTAACTAATGATAGAACTTGAAGAATGGATGTTCAGCTTTGATAGCGATTGGTTCTGGGCTTTCCAAGTGTTTGCAGTGGTGCTGGTTACAGCTGTTGCTAACTTTTTTATCAAACGTTTTACTGCCAAAATGTTGGTCAAGTTAAATCGAACCAAAACGCGTTGGGACGATATCATTCTTGAGTCTATGTCTCGCCCTTTGAGCTGGATACTTTGGTTAATTGGCCTTAGTTTAGCTTCGGACGTTATTTATTCTAAAACACAAAGTCCTATATTCACTGCATCGGATATCATTCGTGATGTGGGCATCCTTGTTTGTTTGTCTTGGTTTGTGTTAGCGTTTATTCGTGGTGCAGAAAAAGAGTTTTCAACTCATTCTGTTAATGTTGATGCACACACAGCAGAAGCCATCAGCAAATTATTACGCCTAACGGTCATCATCACCTCGGCCTTAATCATATTGCAAACGCTGGGGTTTAGTATTTCTGGAGTGCTGGCAATGGGAGGCATTGGTGGTATCGCTATAGGCTTTGCAGCAAAAGACCTGTTGGCTAATTTCTTTGGTGGTTTAATCATTTACCTTGATAGGCCGTTTACGATTGGTGACTGGATACGTTCACCTGATCGAAATATTGAAGGTACAGTTGAAAAGATTGGCTGGAGAGTCACCATGATTCGCAACTTCGAATCGCAACCTATTTATGTACCCAACTCGATCTTTACCAATATAGTCGTTGAAAACCCATCGCGTATGGTGAATCGGCGTATCTATGAAACCATTGGTTTAAGATATAGCGACTTAGAGAGTATGAATAAGATTGTAAGCGAAGTAACGGCTATGTTAGTTGCGCACGAAGAGATTGATGCTAATAAAACGATGATCGTTAATTTCAATGCTTTTTCTGATAGCTCGGTTGATTTCTTTGTTTATAGCTTTACGAAGACAACCCAATGGGTAAAATTTCATCAAGTTAAGCAGGACGTTATGCTCAAAATAGCTCGAATAATCGAGTTAAATAAAGCGGAGATTGCCTTCCCAACGTCATCATTACATTTCGAAAGTGCCATCACTGTAGACCACACTGGAAAATAATTTCATATCTGACCAATAGAATCGATAACATGAATCTGGACGAAGCACTAATCATTCACCAAGGCGCTGAATTACTGTTTGATCAATCATCGGTTGAAATAGCGATTGTTGATTTGGCATCCATCGTTGCAAATCAATGTAAAGATGATTTCCCCCTCGTGTTATGCGTTATGAATGGTGGGCTCTATCTAACCGGGCAGTTGTTACGTCATTGGGATTTTCCTCTAACGGTCGACTATGTTCATGCGACACGATATAGGCTTGCAACTTTAGGTAATGACGTTTTGTGGAAGGCTTACCCTCAGAATGAATTAAAGGGGCGAAACATTATTATCGTCGACGATATTTTTGATCAAGGTTACACACTCGAGGAAATTCAATCCTACTGCATAAAGCAGGAGGCTAAGTCTATCACTAGTGTGTTTTTAATTCGTAAAACACATGATCGAAAAAAAGCTGACATACATCCTGATTACGTCGGGCTTGAATGCGCCGATTGCTACGTTTACGGAGTCGGTATGGATTTGAATAGTCATTTTCGAAACCTATCGAGTATTTACCGTGTTGATGAAAAGCAGATTCTTCATAAAGCTCAAAAAGGACCGTCATAATGCCTGCTTTGTATTCGGTAATTGGTGGAAGTGGTCTTTATAATTTGGGTGAAGATTTTGTAGAAGAGAGTCAAACCATTGTAGAAACACCTTTTGGTGCTACATCTGCTCCGATCATTCGAGGTACTTGGCAAAACAGACCGATTGTATTTATCGCACGACACGGTGAGTCGCACCGTATACCTCCCCATCAAATTAATTACCGAGCTAACCTTTATGCCTTAAAACAGATAGGCGTTACGCACGTCATTGCGGTGAATGCGGTGGGTGGTATATCGGCTGATTTTGAACCCAAGACAATTGCATTGCCGGATCAGATTATTGACTATAGTTGGGGTAGGGCGCATAGCTTTTCGGGTGCCGACGGTAGTGGTGAAGTTCAACATATTGATTTTACCTATCCTTACAGCTCGTCGTTACGAGCCATGCTTATTGAGTCTGGTAATGCTGCTAACATTAAGTTTCAATCTTCGGGTGTTTATGGCTGTACCAATGGGCCTCGTCTAGAAACTAAGGCTGAAATCATTAAAATGTCTCGTGATGGTTGTGACATGATTGGTATGACGGGGATGCCTGAAGCCGCGCTGGCTCGAGAGCTTGGGATTGAATATGCCTCGATATCACTTGTCGTCAATTGGTGTGCGGGTGTTAATGAGTCAGACAATGGTGAGTCAGAGATTACAATGGAAAAAATTATGCAAATATTGGAGCAGGGTTTACAGCCAGTAAAGCAGCTTATTCTTTCAACATTAAAAAGGGCGAATTAATGAATTACTGCAGCCAGTGTGGTGAAAAGGTAGTTTCAATCATTCCACATGAAGACAATCGTGAACGGTTTGTTTGCAAGGTTTGTAATGTGGTTCATTATCAAAATCCAAACAATATCGCGGGGGCTATTTTAACTTGGGAGGGTAAGGTCTTGTTGTGTAAACGTGCGATTGAGCCGCGATACGGCAAGTGGACGTTACCCGCCGGGTTTATGGAAAATAAAGAAACGGTTCATCAGGCTGCTGCGCGAGAATCCATCGAAGAGGCGAATGCAAAACCGGGTCATTTGAATCTTTTTGGTGTGTTTAGCATACCGTATATCTCACAAGTACATTTAATGTTTAGCGGTCCATTGTTAGATGATAATGTGTCGCCAGGTATTGAAAGCTTGGAAGTGGGTTTGTTTACTGAAGCAGAAATTCCTTGGGATGAGCTATCGTTTCCAGTGGTTGGTCATAGTTTGAAGTTATTTTTTAAGCATGGTTTGAAGCCTGGTATGGTTCATCAAGCTAGCTTCAGTCGCACGTCTGACAATGAAGTTCAAATATGTTCTGAAATATTGGAAACTGCAAATACCGATTGAGGCTATAAGATACTGTTTATCTGATGTAATCCTGATGAGATTGTGTCGCAATCAATTTGTCTGCGGGCTCTAGTCTATTACATTCGATGAAGACTAGAATAAGTCTTGGCTTTGCGGGTTTTAGATGAATGGGTTTAATTGGACGTTTTTAAATAGGGCTATGATGTTCAACACTGTCGATCGATTTGGTTTAATTTCAATTATATTACATTGGTTAATGGCTATTATCGTGATTGGATCATTCGGCTTGGGCTGGTATATGGTTGATTTGACTTACTATGATTCGCTGTATATAAAATTGCCTTTTCTTCATAAAAGTGTCGGCATTGTATTTGGTCTATTGCTTATTTTCCGATTAGTTTGGAAAGTGATCAATGTTAAACCGACATTTGAAGTTGGCCTGTCGCGATTAGAAAGATTGGCGGCTAAAACTGTACATTGGGGGTTTTATTGCTTGATGGCTTTGATTGTGGTCAGCGGTTACCTAATATCAACTGCGGATAATTCTAGTATTAGTGTGTTTGATATTTTTCAGGTTCCAGCAACGATAACGAGCATTCCTGAACAAGAGGATATCGCTGGGCTAGTTCATGAGTATCTAAGCTATGGTATTATCGGATTAACGGTCTTACACGCTTCTGCGGCATTTAAGCATCATTTTATTGACAAAGATAATAGCCTACGAAAAATGTTAGGGATTCGTTAAACAGTCCCAGCAAATAGGTGCAACGTCACTTACATCATTAAATATTTTAAAAGGAGAAAATAGTGAAATCTAATATATTACTCGCTACGACACTCGCAATGAGTCTGTTGGTTTCAGTAAGCACAATGGCTGCTGATTATGTTATCGACATAGAAGGCCAACATGCGTCTGTTAATTTTAAGGCTAGTCACCTTGGATATTCATATGTCATTGGGCGATTTAATGACTTTTCAGGAGAGTTTAGTCATGACTCAGCAAAGCCTGGTGAATCGAATGTTAAGGTGATTATTCAAGCCAAAAGTCTTGATACCAACCATGCTGAAAGAGATAAGCACCTTCGCAGTGCTGACTTTTTTGAAGTGGATAAATATCCAGTCATAGCATTTGAAAGTACGTCGTTTAAAAATGGTCAGTTGGTTGGCAACTTATCATTAAGGGGGATTACTAAATCTGTCGCATTAGATGTAACGAAAATTGGTGAAGGTGATGATCCATGGGGTGGTTACCGTAGTGGATTTGAAGGAGAAGTTAGCTTGAAAGCGACTGATTTTGGTTTGCCTGATTGGGTTGGTGATGTCGCAGTGTCGTTACAAGTCGAAGGCATACGCCAATAAAAATTACATTAGCAGCCTGCAATAAAAAGTGGGAGAGTCCGCCCAAATGACTCTCTCTATTTTTAACGGCAATCTTCTCTCACCAATTGATTGTGCTTAAGTACCCCATAATCACTGTTAAAATAAATATACAATACTTGTTGACGACTCCATTCCAGTGTATATAATGCCAGCTAGCTCGAAAGTACGTCTAATATTTATGCACACCGTCTCGATGTTCCGCCTTTTTAGTCCTTCGTTTTGTATCACATAAGTTATAGAAACCATTCCAGCCGAAAAACAACCTCGTCAAACAGGTTTCATTTTATTTAAAATTTATACAGGAATTAATTATGTCTACTACAACTGGTACAGTTAAGTGGTTCAACGAATCTAAAGGTTTTGGTTTTATCGAGCAAGAGTCTGGTCCAGACGTCTTCGCACATTTCAGTGCTATCTCTGGTTCAGGTTTCAAAACTTTGGCTGAAGGCCAAAAAGTTGAATTCACAGTGACTCAAGGGCAGAAAGGTCCTCAAGCAGAGAACATCGTAGCTCTTTAAGCTATTGATTTTCAATGTGACTCATCAGAGTCGTCATTGTTGAGTTGCTATCTTTGATAGCTGACTCATTAAGAAAGCAGAACTATAATAGTTCTGCTTTTTTTATGGGCCGAAGATAATGGGCTATAGAGAAATAGTCATCCATATTGCATTGAAATGAGTAGAATTTAAGTAATGAATCCAGCAGCAGGTCGTACCGAAAAGGTGCAGGGTAATCGAGAAGACTGGAATAACCTGAAACAAATGTTGCCTTTCGTTTGGTCTTATAAAGGTCGGGTAATACTAGCGTTGGGTTGTTTAGTTGTATCTAAACTTGCAATGGTCGGAATTCCTATTGTGCTTAAGTATATTGTAGATGCGCTCGATACCGACGGTGGGAAAATAGCTGTTTTACCCATTATTTTTCTGAGTCTATATGGCGTTCTGCGCTTCCTTAATTCAGGCTTCAACGAGTTACGTGATGCATTGTTTGCGCGCGTTCGATATCACGCTATGAATAGCTTATCGGTTACGACACTAACTCATCTTCATAATTTATCGTTACGTTATCATCTCGGCAGGAATACAGGTGCAGTTTCTCGAGACATGGTTCGAGGCGCACAAAGTATTAGCTCTATTCTGAATTATTTAGTATTTAATATTATTCCCACTGCGGCTGAATTTTTACTCGTTTCGTCCATTTTATTTAGTCAATATAGTTACGAATTCGCAATCGTTACTTTTGTAACAGTCATTCTGTATGTTGGATTTACACTATTGGTTACAGAGTGGCGAATGCATTATCGACACGAAATGAATGCGCTTGATTCTAGTGCCAATGGCCGGGCTATGGATAGTTTAATGAATTATGAAACAGTCAAATACTTCAACAACGATAGCCATGAGATAAACCGTTATCGTAATACGATGGGCGAGTGGGAAGATGCTGCCGTTAATAGTCAGAATACAATGTCGATGCTTAACTTTGGCCAGGCTGCGATTATCGCCATAGGCGTGACGGGTATTATGTTTCTAGCGGCAGAAGGCGTTCAAAATGATGAGCTAACTCTGGGTGATTTAGTCTTGATCAACACCATGATGTTGCAATTATTTCTGCCGCTTAGCTTTTTGGGCATTATTTATCGATCGCTAAAATACGCGCTTGCCGACATGGATATGGTCATAAAGCTATTACAAAAGCCGATTGAAATAACGGATGTCACTGACGCTAAACCCCTGGTTCTGAATGGTGCTAGTGTTGAGTTTAAGCACGTCAATTTTCATTATGACGGCAATCGACAGATACTTAATAACGTAAGTTTCAAAGTGGAGGATGGCAAAAAGTTAGCCATTGTTGGGCCTTCTGGTGCGGGTAAGTCTACTATTGCTCGATTGCTGTTTCGTTTTTATGATATTCAACAGGGTGATATATTGTTAAATGGCCAGAGTATTGCCAAAGTAACTCAAGAGAGTCTTCGACAGTCGATCGGCATCGTACCGCAGGACACAGTGTTGTTTAACGATAGTATTCTTTATAATATTCGTTATGCCAAGCCAGATGCGACGGAACAAGAAGTAATGGAGGCTTCACAACTGGCTGACATTCACGACTTTATTGAATCTCTACCGGAGGGTTACTCAACCGTCGTAGGTGAGCGTGGTTTGAAGTTATCTGGTGGCGAGAAACAACGTGTAGCCATTGCCCGGGTCTTACTTAAAAATCCGCCAATATTAGTATTTGATGAGGCTACCTCAAGCCTTGATAGCCAATCGGAAAAAAATATACTGTCCGCGTTGTATAAAATCTCACATAATAAAACGACAGTAGTTATTGCTCATCGATTATCGACCATTGTGGACGCTGATAATATTTTAGTGCTAGATAAAGGCGAAGTGAAAGAGCAGGGTAATCATCAGCAGTTACTTGAGAAACAAGGTATTTATGCCAATTTGTGGGCGATTCAACAGCGTAAAACCGAATCAAGGCAGGCAGAGTTAAATAATGTTAATGATTGAGACAGGTAGCTGTGGTAGCAGTGAACCTTTCGCCCTGCGGGTGATTGGTGATGATATGTCACCTGAATTTGAAGATGGCCATATCATTATCGTTGATCCGGGTGGGCAGTTAAAGACGGGCTGTTTCGTCGTTGCAAAAGCTGAGGATGACGTAATCTTACGGCAATTAATAATTGAGGGTGACGATTATCGATTACGCTCATTTAACGAGAGTAAGGTTGATGTTGTACTTAACCGGGCTAATTGTGATCTGCTTGGTGTTATCAGTCAGCGCGCAGGAAAACGACGCAAACATCATAAACACTATAATAAATGATGTTGGTCTTCGATTTTTTGATGAGTGACTTCCTTCTGCCCGGTTAAAATAATGGCGTTGCCAACCAGCTGATGCAGGCTCACAATCATATCCATGCTCATGCCGTACACGGGCAGTATCTTGCTAAATTGTGATTTACAAATAGCGCAAATAGCCGCCATATGGGTAACGCCGTGCTCTTCTACGACATTATTTAAAGCCGTCATTCTGGGGAGTGCACCTTTGACTCGCACTTCCATTAAATCATCGGTGAGTAATCCGCCGCCGCCACCACAACAAAATGTGGCCTCATGGGTTGTGTCTTTAGCCATATCAACATAGCGGTTGCAAACGGCTCTAATAATGTCTCTTGGGATTGAAAACTGACCACCAGATATGCCTCCCATATTGGATGCACGTGCAACGTTACAGGAATCGTGGAAGGTAACCGTCTTATCATCGTTACGAGATGGGTCAAGTACTAGCTGATTGCGCTGAATTAAGTCATGGGTAAATTCGCAAATATGTTGTGGCATAGGATAACTTGTATCAAGGAAATCGAACGGTCCCGCTAGCGTCTCAAGATAATTGTAGGCCACTCGCCAGGCATGACCGCATTCACCAAAAACGATTCGTTTAACACCTAAATCAATAGCCGCTTCACGAATGCGTAACGCTATCTTTCGCATGCTGTCCTCGTTGCCAATGAATAGGCCAAAGTTGGCAGCCTCGGAAGCCTTGGAACTGAATGTCCAGCTAATCCCTGATTCGTGAAGTACCTTGGCATAACCAATTAGGCCGTCAACATGTGGTTCAGCAAAAAAGTCTGCTGAGGGCGCGACTAACAAAATATCAGCACCCACCTGATCAAGCGGTAACTTAACAAAAATGCCTGTTTCTTCCTCAATATCTTCTTCTAAACCCTCTAGAGTGTTTTGCAAGGCAGCTTCAGGCAATCCTAAATTATTACCCACCTGATAGACTTTACTGATGACCTCGGTGCTATATTTTTGGCCAACACCAATGTTAGACATAATGTTTCTAGCTGCCATTGTAATTTCTGAGGTATCAATACCGTAAGGACAGTAAACAGTGCAGCGCCTACACTCTGAACATTGATGATAATAGTTATACCAATCATCGAGTACAGACTGATTCATTTCCTGGCCACCAATCAGCCAGTCGAGCCCAAGCTTACTGAGGAATCGACCGGCAGGTGTATGATATTTCCGATAAACATTACGGAACAAATCTTGCCTTGCGACAGGCATATTTTTGGGGTCAGCAGACCCTAAATAGTAATGGCATTTATCGGTGCAGGCGCCACATTTGACGCATGAATCGAGAAATACCCGAAGCCCCCTCGATTGCTTAACGGCTTGCCCCATTGCGTCAATGGCCTTTTGTTGCCAGTTGTCGACTAGTTCATCTGGAAAACCCAGTGCTTGTTGATGATTCGGCTTCGCTTTGAATGGCCCGGGCAATCGCATTGAATCAGGTTCAATTTTGGGCGTCTCAATGTGTTTAAACAACTCAGGTACGGTGTACTCGCGATTAGCCATTGTTGTCATTACCCGTTTTAGGCGATGGGTGAGGTTTTTGTCTTGCGTTATCTGCCTGATTGAGCGTCGGACTAAAAAATATCCCTGGTGCATGGAGTAATTTACTAAACGGGAAGATGAGTAGCAAAAATACGACTAGGAGCAAATGTAAATAAAGTAAAAAGTGATCAGGTAATGGATTAATGGTTAGTCGAAGCAAGCCGGTAAAATACTGTTGTACCTCGTACAAATTAGGCGTCCAAAAAAGCATCATCAACAAACCAGACGATACTATTGCAATTAAAAGGAATAACATTAAGAAGTCTGACGGAGATGATATGTAGCGGATGCGATCAACCATAAATCGTCTTAATAGAAGCCCGCTGAGACTAACCAGTAACGGATAAGCCGCTAACTGAGTGTAGGGTTGTAATTGATAAATCCAAACAGGTGGCTGCTGCTGGAAATAAACAATATGTTGCAACATGACGAGCCCTAAAGAGGCATGAAATACCCAGCCCAGTATCCAGATCCATTTATTGGCTTTAAACAAACTTTTAAATAGAAATATCTCGGCCAACATTCGCAGTACCACGCCGGGAAGGGTCGACGGTGCTGGTGTTATGGGAATTCTAAACGGGGCTGGCGTCGACCAGTACTGATAAATTTTGTGTCCCAAGCCTAAAGTCATGACCACCGCCGCAAAATAAAACGCAATTGCGAAAAATATAGTCACTCAACGATACTGCTAAGGTAATAGTAGGACATCTACTTTAAATATGCTAAATGCAGCCGGTTGGCTTAGGTAATCCAGCATATTTACACGCTTGTTTTGCTGGTCCATGTGGAAACAGTTGATACAGATACTTACTATTACCTTTATCGCTACCCAGTCGCTTGCCAATGGCCTTGGTGAGAATTCGGACAGCGGGTGCGATTTGATATTCGTCGTAATACTCGCGAAGAAAATGTATGACTTCCCAATGTGCTTCTTCAAGTTTTGCGCCATCTTTAACTGCCTGCGCTTTGGCAATATCAACGGTCCAATCGTTTAGATTGGCGAGATATCCCTCTTCATCAGTTTCATAGTTAACGCCGTTTACATCCAATGACATGATAGTACTTACTCTATTTTAACTTAAATATATTATACTAAACTCAGCCGTTATAGTTTAAATCATAGCCAAGATTGAACTTTAGTGTTCTTGGCAGCTAAATCAACAAACCCAGCGTAATCGACGATAATAACGCCATCAATTAACCGGCTGGGCGGCAGTCCTCTTGCTTCCAAATCTTCATTTAACGCATAAACCTTAACGCCAAATTTGACAGCTTCTAAAATTTTTTCAGAAATAATTGTGTTTTGTAATGCGCCAACAACGGCATCTTCAATTAACAAAACACTCGAATCAGACTTACATAAAGACAGGCAGGACTCTAGACAATTTCGTTCGAAAGGAGATTTGTTAACTGTATGTAAGGTCGGCATGGTAAGTTTTCAATCGTTGGTCGCAATTCAATGGGTGTAAATAATAAATTTTGGTGACAGTTTCTCAGTCGGCTATCAATTCGATTAACGAGATTAAAAGTTGAGTAAAATATCTGCTGATTCAATAATATCGCCTAACTCTGTGCGCGGCACTACTTTAATAGACGACCGTTCTTCGCCTTCACTTGTTTCATGTGTTAACTGTTGCAAGTCGGTGGCGTCCAGCCCACGCAAATTAAGTGATTCATAATCAACGAAAATTTCATCAACATCATAGTCACTGAGTGCAGCGAAGGTTTTTGAAAAGTTTTTCATTCCAATACCGCTGGGATTCTGATTTTGCGTCAACTGATAAACTCCGTCATCCATAAAAATAAGTTTTACCTGTTGCTCAAATGCTCCAGCAATTAAAACTACTTCTAATGCTTCGAGCGCATAAATTGTGCCATAGGGCGCTTTACGATTGATACAAACAAAAGATTTAGAGACAGACATATTACTTACCGAAAATCCTGATTAAATATTCATTAAGACCTAATCACCGAATATGAGCAGTCTATCAGACACGATAGCGGCTTCAATCAATTGACCGAGACCTGAAATAGTGAAATTAGGTGCAATATTAGCAGCAGGTTTAGCGTGACGGCGAGCCTCTTTTTGATCGAGAATACCGCGTCGTTGGGCCGAAGCTGCGCAAACCACCATATCGATTGAGTTCTGTTCCGCCAGTGTTGACCATAGCTGTTGAATATTCCGATCGTCACTTGGTGGCACGTTAAACATTGAGCCGTTATTCACGCCATCATGATAAAAAAATATACGGTGTATAGAATGACCCGCTTTTAAAGCCGCACAAGTAAATTGGTACGCAGTATCAGAGGCCTGATGGGTATAGGGTCCTGTGTTAATCTGAATGGTAAACTTCATGCGCCTATGATAATACAAACAAACAGTATAGCCCGAGCGGCGCTTTGAGCGAACTTAAATTGCAACAGATCCTAGGCAATATTACACACCAAATGGCATATTCCGTTATAATTAATTATACCTTTTGAAAACGGTTTGGAGATAAAATTATGGCGGCAGATGAATATCGCAACAAAGCACTTAATTACCACTTATATCCAACACCAGGAAAGCTTCAAATAGAGGCGACGACCCCGCTTACAACGCAGCAAGATTTGGCTTTGGCCTATTCGCCAGGCGTTGCTTATCCTTGTGAAGAAATTGTCGCTGACCCAATGGCTGCGCGTCTGTATACCGGCAAAGCAAACTTAGTGGGGGTGATTACTAACGGTACTGCAGTGTTAGGCCTGGGTAATATTGGCAGTTTGGCTTCTAAACCCGTGATGGAAGGCAAGGCCGTATTGTTTAAGCGTTTTGCCGGTATCGATGTGTTTGATATAGAAATTAATGAAAACGACCCCAAGCTACTGGCAGAAACAATCGAAAGACTAGAGCCGACGTTTGGTGGCATTAACTTAGAGGATATCAAAGCACCTGATTGTTTTTATGTCGAAAAATATTTAAGAGAACGACTATCAATACCTGTTTTCCATGATGATCAACACGGCACTGCCATTGTAGTAGCTTCAGCTATGATGAGCGCATTAACGGTAGTTGGTAAAGATATAAGACAGATAAAGCTGGTCGCCTCTGGTGCGGGTGCAGCCGCACTGTCTTGTTTAAATTTATTAGTGTCTATGGGTTTAGATAAGAACAATATTATTGTTACGGACTTGGACGGCGTTGTCTTTGAGGGCCGAATTCAGTCAATGGATGAATATAAACAGACATTTGCAAGAGATACACCCATGCGAACTTTAGCTGAAGCTATGGTGGGTGCTGATGTATTTTTGGGTCTATCGGCAGGTAATTTATTAATGCCAGAAGTGCTTGAGTCTATGAGTGCTAAACCGATTGTTTTTGCTTTGGCGAATCCCACGCCTGAAATCGATCCTGACCTAGCTAAAAAAGTCAGACCTGATGTTATTATTGCAACAGGCCGTTCAGATTTCCCCAATCAGGTGAACAACGTTTTATGCTTTCCATTTCTTTTTCGTGGCGCATTAGATGTAGGCGCTACCGAAATCAATGAAGCCATGAAAGTCGCCTGTGTAGAAGCATTGTCTAAACTGGCCCGAGCTGGGACAAATGATGTCGTTGCTAATGCGTATCACGGAGAATCGTTGACGTTTGGAGCAGAGTACTTGATTCCTAAACCGTTTGATCAACGACTCATTTTGGCAATAGCACCCGCAGTTGCGCAGGCAGCAATGGACTCTGGTGTTGCAACGCAACCAATTAAAGACATGGATGCTTATCGGTCTAAATTAACGTCATTCGTATTTAGATCCGGCATGTTTATGAAGCCGGTTTTTGACAAAGCCCGTGAACAGCGCCGAAAAGTAGTGTTTGCCGAAGGCGAAAATCCCACTGTTTTGCAGGCAGTTGAAAATATTGTTTTAGAAAAGCTATGTTACCCGATTGTATTGGCAAGACCCGATGTCGTGACTCGTTTGATAGCAGAATACGGTTTGCAAATGAGACCTGGAGTTGACTTTGAAATCCTTGATTATAATGACGACGAAACGTGGTGGTCTTTGTATCACTCTATTGCTGCGCGGTCAGGACAATCACTCACGGAAGCACGCGATATGGTTCGCACCAGTACCACGATCCAAGCATCGCTAATGCTCAAAATGGGATTAGCCGACACTATGATTTGTGGCACGATCGGTCGTTTTCATCGACACTTAAAGCGCGTGTTGAGTGTCACTCAGCAAGGCACAGGCATTAATGAAGTATCCTCTTTAAATGGGCTGATCTTAAGCCGCAATACAATATTTATGTGTGATACACAAGTAACGCCAAATCCAACGGCGGAGGCAATTGCTAAAATGACCATAAGAGCGTCTGAAGAGGTTAAGCGGTTTGGTCTAAAACCCAAAGTTGCTTTATTGTCTCATTCTAATTTTGGCAGTCGTGATTCCGAATCGTCGCAAAAAATGCGACAGGCACTTAAGTTAATTAATGAACTTGATCCTGACTTGATGGTGGATGGCGAAATGCATGCAGATGCGGCCATATCATCTAAAATTAGGGATAAGGTCTTTCCCAACTCTAATCTTAAAGGATCGGCGAACTTACTGGTCATGCCAAATTTAGATGCTGCTAATATCACCAGTAACATGCTTAAAGTGCTAGGGGGTGGTATTACGTTAGGGCCTATATTATTGGGCTGTGATATTGCAGCGCATATTGCGACTTCTTCAATTACAGTTCGGGGCTTAGTGAACTTGACTGCCATTGCGGCCGCAAGGTGCGAGAGCCCTTAACTTTGAGCGTCTAGTTTTACGCAATTTCCAAAAATATTAACCGATTGGTTGAAAAAAGATTATGCATCTTGTTATTATATTATTAGCTTTATTATCGCTGTTTTTGTATCTCACTCTATCAGTGGCAAAAGATCCAGAGAAGCGAAAGTTCTTTTATCTATATTTGTTGATTGATGTTTGGCTCGGCAGTGTTTTTGTCTATTTATTGGTCACTGCTTTGATAGAGTGAACCACTTAAGGGAGTGTTCCGGTTAAATGTTTATAAGTTTTAATCGTTAGAAGCCTTTCTTAATTGGATTTCAGTTTCGACTTAAGTCTTCAAGGGTGATTTTTTGAACGCTGTATTGTTTGCGCCTTAACCGACATTTTCTGTAACTTGTAACCTTGTGGATGACTGCCTATCCCACTAAAGTGAGTTAACAAAAAACATTTTTTCACCCCATAAAACCACTTTCATAAATCCTATTCCGACCAAAAAATCGCTATCAATTACAAGACAACAATAATTCTAGTGTTCTGCGCTTGATCAGTAACTTATTCGAGTCAGATTTTTAAGTCTCTAATTAATAAGCAGTTTTTTATTTCTAATTGATTAGAGCTTCATACCATTGGGACATTGCGTGTCTTAGAATCACTTTTCCGCTTGATAGTCGCAAAAATATGGCCTCATGTCGGTATGGCGATAGTCATGCTGCTTACCCTGAACGTATACTTCACTCATAAGAAATATAAATGAATTCATAAATAACTCTGCTAAGTCTTAAAAACTATAACTATATAATTATAATTATCAAAGGTTAGCTGCGAGTAATATTCTTCTCATCAATTTCGATTTATTTTATAAAAAAGGACTAACTATTATGAGCCATACAGTATATCCACCAGCCCGGCAGCGTTTACAACGAAGCGAACTAGCGGTGCCAGGGTCTAATCCAGGTATGTTTGACAAAGCGGCCAATAGCGACGTTGATTATGTGTTTCTAGATCTCGAAGATGCCGTTGCACCGGGTGATAAAGTGCAAGCCCGCAAAAATATCATTGAGGCGCTGCACGACATCGATTGGCGTGGAAAGGGTAAAACCATTTCTATTCGCATTAATAGTTTGGATACACATTATATGTATCGTGATGTTGTTGATCTTGTCGAGCAGGCTGGTGACAAAATCGATACCTTGTTAATCCCCAAAGCAGGCGTCGCAGCGGATATCTATATGGTTGATGCCATGCTCACACAAATTGAAACTGCGAAAGGTTTCACCAATAAAATCGGTATTGAAGCACTGATTGAAATTACTCTGGGTATGGCTAATGTGCATGAAATCGCCCGCGCCAGTCCACGTATGGAAGCATTGCATTTTGGTGTGGCTGATTATGCCGCCAGTTGTCGTGCCCGTACCACTAATATTGGAGGCTTGAATCCAGATTATCTAGGCGACCAATGGCACCATGGTCTTTCACAAATGCTCGTAGCCTGTCGTGCCTATGGCATTCGTCCAATCGATGGTCCATTTGGAGACTTCAGTGATCCTGAAGGTTATATGGACGCCGCTCGCCGGGCAGCTGCGTTGGGTTATGAAGGCAAGTGGGCTATTCATCCCTCACAAATCGAGTTGGCAAATGATGTCTTCTCCCCACCAGCGAAAGAAGTCGAGCATGCGAATGCCGTATTGGTTGCTCTTGAAGAGGCTGCGGCTCAAGGCAAAGGTGCTGCGCAACTGAATGGCCGTATGATTGATGCTGCTTCAGCCAAGATGGCTGAAAACATCGTTAATACTGACGCCGCTATTAAAGCCAAAAAATAAGTCAAAAATAAGTAAAACAGAAGAGGTATCAGACAATGGATATACATGAGTATCAAGCTAAAGCTTTATTGGCAGAGTATGGAATGCCAATTGCCCAGGGTGGGTTGGCTTACAGCCCTGAACAAGCAGTTTATCGTGCTAAAGAAATCGGTGGTGATGTTTGGGTTGTAAAAGCCCAAATTCACTCGGGTGCGCGAGGTAAAGCAGGCGGCGTTAAAGTTTGTAGTTCCGAAGATGAGGTTTTAGCGGCTGCGAACGATATGCTGGGTAAACGAATGGTAACCAACCAAACCGGACCCAATGGCAAGTTGGTTTATCGTCTTTATGTTGAAGCCGGTACCGCAATTGATCGGGAAATCTACCTTGCATTCGTTTTGGATCGTGCCACTGAAGGAGTCATGTGTGTTGCATCAGCCGCTGGTGGCATAGACATAGAAGACACTGATCCAGACGACATTATTCGCATTCCAGTTGAGCCCGCCATTGGTATGCAGGACTTCCAAGCGAGACAAGTCGCCTTTGCTTTAAAACTGGGTTCGGGACAAATCAGCGAAGCGGTAAAAGCAATCAAAGCGGCCTATCGTGCATTTCGTGATCTGGATGCCACCATGGTCGAAATAAATCCATTAGTTGTTACCAAAGCTGGGCGTATTCTTGCATTAGACGCAAAAATGGGCTTTGACGATAACGCGCTATTTAAGCATACCAATGTCTCTGAATTACGCGATAAGTCACAGGAAGATGCTCGTGAAATGAACGCGGCTGATCGCGGCCTAAGCTATGTGGGACTTGATGGAAATATTGGCTGCATCATTAATGGTGCCGGTCTTGCAATGGCGACAATGGACATGATTAAGCACGTTGGTGGTGAGCCAGCTAACTTTCTTGACATTGGCGGTGGTGCTTCACCAGAGCGCGTGGCTAAGGCATTCAATCTGGTGCTTTCAGACAGTAGCGTCGATGCGATTTTAGTCAATATTTTTGCGGGTATTAACCGTTGTGACTGGGTAGCTGAGGGCGTTATTCAAGCGATGACTAAGCTCGATGTAAAAGTACCTGTCATCGTTAGGCTGTCAGGCACTAACGTTGAAAAGGGGCGTCAGATTCTTAAAGATAGTGGCGTCAAATTAATCATTGCCGAAACCTTGGCTGAAGCTGCTGAAAAATCAGTTGCTGCTGCAAAAACAATGGCTGTCACTAAATCTTAGCAGACCCAGAAGAACTAGTAAGAGGAACTAACAATGAGTATCTTTTTAGACGAAAAAACACGCGTTATTATCCAAGGCTACACGGGAAAAATTGGAACATTCCACGCTCAGGAAATGATTGACTATGGCACAAATGTCGTTGGTGGCGTAACGCCAGGTAAAGGGGGTGATACGCATCTTGGATTACCCGTATTTAACACCGTAAAAGAGGCTGTCGAGGCCACAGGTGCACAAGCCAGTGCAGTATTTGTACCACCACCTTTTGCAGCCGATGCCATCATGGAAGCTGCTGAAGCCGGTATAAAATTTTGTGTATGTGTGACTGACGGTATTCCGACGCAGGACATGATGCGGGTGAAACGATACATGCGTAGTTTCATGAAAGCGGAGCGTATGTGCCTGACTGGACCAAACTGTGCTGGCACCATCAGTCCCGGTAAAGCAATGATGGGTATCATGCCAGGCCATATCTACATGAAAGGTAATGTAGGGCTAATTGGTCGATCGGGAACACTCGGCTATGAAGCCGCATCACAATTGAAAGCCAGAGGAATCGGGATTAGTACCAGTGTTGGTATTGGTGGCGACCCAATTAACGGTAGTGCTTTCAAAGACCACCTCGAACGTTTTGAGCAAGATCCTGATACAGATTTAATCGTAATGATTGGCGAAATCGGTGGCCCACAAGAAGCCGCAGCAGCGGAATATGCTCGTGATCACATGAAAAAACCAGTGCTTGCTTATATTGCAGGGCTTACTGCACCCAAAGGCCGTACCATGGGTCATGCCGGCGCCATTGTTACGACTGTTGGTGAGTCCGCAGCTGAAAAGGTTGATATTTTACGTAAAGCAGGTGTCGGCATCATTTTGCGACCCTCTGAGTTTGGCTCCGCAGTGGAAGAGGCGTTAGCCAAATTGTAAAATTGACCGAAAACCTGATTTAAACTCAATCAGGGTGCATCACAAAAACCCGAAGCAGGATCATTGGCTTCGGGTTTTTTTATGCCAAAAATAAATGACGTCGCTAAAATGCTGATAGTGGACGGGTTTAAAAAGCTAAGTCTATGAGTTAATTGCAAAACTCCCCACGGAAATAAAAAATCAATGACTTACATGCATATCATCGTCTAAACTATTGATTATTGACTTTCTAAATTAGTTTTGCAATTACCTCTATAACCATTCCAATATTACTAATACCATTACGAAAGCCCAAAAAATTTTGATGTCACAATTTATTTCTATGGCTATCTATTACAGTGCCAATATATTAAGGCCAGAAAAGCAAAGTTAGCTTATAGTCTTAATCACCGCTACCTCTAACTAATTCTTCAAAGTCCGCACTCATTTTTTCAACTAAGTCTTCTGTTTCTTTAAAAAAGTAATCGCCAACAATCTTACGTTTTAGGGCTTTATAGCGTCGATAGATCTTTGAAAAGTCATCAACAATTTCAGCTTCCGACGAATGTGAATATATTTTCACAACTAATCGTTTTCCATCGTTATCTTCATTTCTAACATAATTAAAAAAGGTAGCTATTTTCTCTTGAAAGTCCGCAATTAAAGACCCTACTTTGGCTTCTTCTGCATTACGAGCCGCAATAATTTCTACAACATTAAATAATCCAGCACCATAGGGTATCGGAGCTTCTGCTAGTTTCGTGGGCTTTTTTACGTTTTCCTCCGTGTCTTCGGCAATTACTTCAACAATGCCGATCTGGTTATCAAAATACACTTCAATAGGATCTTTCACGTCATCACTACGATGCATCATATTGTAGAGCATATTGAATTTACGCCAGAAGAATAGAAAGCTTGGTTCTCGGAATTTGTCCTCAACCTTAATCACATATTCAATTCGATTAAGAATAGAGAAATACTGGGAAGCTTTGGCTTTGGTATCTGCTGTTCGCTGTGGGTTGGCATCAATGAACTTTTGCACGCTACTTTCAAAGTCTAAATAGCTGATCGGATCATCTCGTTTGACTGGATCTTCATAAATTGACATAAAGACTTCAAAAAACTTCTGGTAAAGGTCAGACTTTTTAAGTGACTCAAGCAAACCATCAAGGATCTTCTTATCGCCAAAGGGGTCAAAGTCGCTAACAACCACATCAGAGAAGTGCTCAAACGCATCTTTGATATTCTGCACGTTAACGTTATTGTAAGAGTAATCAATAATCTTACAGTCATTTTTGTGTCTAGCTGTGCGGTTTACTCTAGAAATAGTCTGAATTGCACTAATGCCCTTAATTTCTTTATCCAAAAACAAGGTGTGTAAACGCTTTTCATCAAACCCAGTTTGAAGTTTCGCTACCACGATAATTAAGCCGTTCTTTTTGAGAGCAAAACTTTCCAGCACCTTCTCTTCACTCAACCCACCATTAAGACTAGCCGCACTTTGTTCATCCTGATTACTCGAATAGACAATATGGATTGGTGTACCAGCATATCTTGCATATTTGGGCTGTTGAACTATTTTTTTAAAATACTTTGTGACTGCCGCATGATAAGCAATGGCTGTTTTAATTGAGTAAACAGCCAACATTGCTTTACCTGTCCCACGAATTTGACGATAGACATCCTTAACCAACATATCAGCAACATTTGCAGCTATGGCATCAATTCGCTCACGGTCTTCATACACTTGTTTTTTCTGTGCATCTTTATATTCTTTTTCCGTGAACCCTTCTAAGGGGTTACTTGGCAGGTCATACCGCATTTTAGATGCGATCGGTACAATGTTCTTCAATGGGTTAAGGATAAAGCCATCCTCAATCGCCTCTTTCATCGTATAACTATCAAAAGGTCGCCACAGCTTCTCACTTTCTGCATAACCACTAAACTCACCAAAACGAGCTAAGGTATGATCATCGGGTGTCGCGGTAAAACCAATAATAAGATTCTTTTTAACACTAGTTTCGGCATACTCGGGCGAGTCAAAAGGGGTTTGGAGCTCATCAAAAATACTCACCATTTCCTCGTGCTGATCACCAGCATTAGAACGATGGATCTCATCAATCAGAAACACAATACGCATTTGGGCTAGTTTTTGTAAAATGTCACTATCCAACATTTCACGAACTGCCCCAAACTTTTGCAAATTAACAATAACCAGCCGGGTATCTGACGCCAATGCGGCTTGAAATGTCTTTTTATTCGTTGCTTCTTTGACTAGACGTTTATCAATATTCATATTGAGCATCAATGAATCGATCTGACTACGCAATTGCAGCCTATCCACCACAATCATTATCTTGTCATAAACATACTCACCGTCACGTCGTAAGTCTTTAAACTGTAATGCCGACCAGCCAATGATATTAGACTTACCAAAACCCGCTGCATACTGCATCAGCAATGAATAGATGTTTTTATTATTTGAATACGACTGACGCTTTACTAATAACTCAGCTTTCTTAGCCGCACTAACACCGACTAATTGTTTTTCTAATAATTTCTGAAAATAATCAGGCTCTTGCTCGTGAGCTAAGAACTCATCAATTTTAGCCATAATCTTATCAGTACCAAACTTTTGCTTTGGTCGAGGAGAAATAAGATACCCCACTTCATTCTTAACCTCTTTCATTCCATTTTTAACGTAAATATCTCGCTCAATGAAATTGTAATAGAGGATTTCTTTTTCAATAAAAAACCGACCATAATGGGCCGTGAATAGCTCTTTCAGCTTATCTTTCTTATCTGCATCTGGCTGTAACAATGGATAAGGCTTAAAGACAGAATGAGCCTTTTTTTCAATCTCTTCACGGTCAAACTGTCCTTCACGACAGGTCATTAATACTTCATCAAAAAAGTCAGAAATCGTTCTAATAACAAAAGTCTCACCAATATCAGTGGTTGTGAGATGAATCGCTTTCTCAAATATCTTGAGGAAGTCCTTACGATAAGCCTGCTTTTCGTTCTCACTCAGCATCGCATTGCAGTCTATGTGCTCGTGATAAACCTTCACTGCCTCAAAATAGTCTTTAATAACCTTGCCACGCCCATTCTTACTGGCATTTTGATTGGTGTAGTTATTTTTTAATTCGCTATATCCAAGATAAAGTCCATTTACAAACAACACGATGTCAGGGCGAAAAGAAAAAATCTGCTTACCTCGAAACCGATATTTATAAGGCAGCTCTTGTACAACAGAGAAGATATTCTCATCAAACAGTTTATTACCGTGAATAACACTATCACTGGTATAAAACAGGTGAAGCTTAATATTTTGTAAACTAATCGACTTATTTACATTGATAAACAGAGCCATATTTCGACTACTGGCAATCCGTTCTTGAATGAGATCGATTAAGTCTTTCAATAATGCCGGTTTATCACCACGATATTTTTTTAACAAAGCCGCATACGGCTTTCTATTTAACTCAGTTTCAGAAATAAATACCTGCAAGTCTTCTTCGATAATCAATGATTCAGTGATGGTATTAGCTTTAACTTCGCTATAGTTCAAGCCATCTCTAAAAAATGGGACTAAGAATTTATCTTGCAGGTGTAATTCGTTCATTCGCCATTATCCTTATGTTCACTGCCTACTACATATCGTTGATTTGGGCTCTTTGGTTTATCAGGAATTGTCATTTTCAACTTTCCTTCTGCCATCAACGGTAACAATAACGTATCCCTGAAATGCTCTCTATGAGTAAGATCTAAATACGCTATCATTTCCCTGGTTGAACGTGGAATCGTACAGAACGAAAATAGCCTTTCAGCTTGTCCGGTAGCTTGTCCGGAAGCGTCCACACTATCGCCGAATCCTCGTTTTTCGTTACCATCAGCTTGGTCGGTAGCTTGTTCGGTCAACACTTCAAACCCTTCTTCAAAAGGTAAAACAAGGCGAATAAAATTAGCTGAGAAATGATAGGCGGTTTTAGGGTAAGACGCTAAGATACGGGGAATACCAGAGCCTAATTGCTCAACCATCGCTAAATCTTTAAAAACCCGCATCAACTCTTTATTTTGTGGGACAGAGTAGCCCATAAAGAAATCATCTTCACTTAACCCCTGTGGAATACCACCAGCAGAAGTGATCTCCAATCGGTCAGCAAAGATCTCAAACTTAGGCGGCACTTCATTACTATAATCATTATGAATAATCGCGTTAATGACGGCCTCATGTATCGCCTCTGGGTTGAGTAGTTTTCGTTCTAAACGTTTCTCATAGGTTATTTTTGCAAAGGTCTTATTTTCAATTTTCAGCTTTTCTAAAACGGCTTTGGTTGCCTTCACCAATGAACAATAGCCATATTCTTCATTTTCAATCAGCTTGATACGATCCATACCGGCATACTTAGCCACCTTAATAGAAGTACCATTCTCATCGGAAAGCAAATAAGCCGCGTAGTTAAATTCACCATCTTCGGTTAATAGCTCCAAGTTGCTAGCAAACTTATCATTGAGCTTTAAAGGCGTACCGCTGTAATAGATCTTCAACTGTTCAAAAGTAAGCCCTTTTTTTCGTGATTTAATAGTGCCAATCGAATTACGCACACGACGAGAAAATAGCTCCTCAATCATTCGTTCAGGCATAGGCTCAGAGGGGCTGCCTACGCGAACAAAACAACCGCGTTCTGTCATTCCCTTCGATTTTAAGTAATACGGTTTTTCGCTGCCACTCGCAACAGTGATTTTGATAATATTTTTGTCATTTCGTGATTCCATAATCACATCAAACAAGCCCATCGTTGAAGGTCGAATATTATTTCTAATACGGTCTTTTACTTTCAGCTGAACAGCATCAGCGTCATCAATACCATAAGTATTACCAGCATTATCAATGCCTAGGTAAATGACTCCACCATCACGATAGTTTAGAAAGGCAACTACCTCTTTCTCTAACGTGTCGGTAAGCTGACGTTTGTATTCTAGGCGGTTAGATTCTGTAGGTACTGGTAATATTCTCACCATCCCGCCTCATTTTGTAAAGCCTGTTCTAGCTCTTCAATCGTTGGAAGGTTGGTTTGTAATATCTCAGGGAGTGCAGATTGCAACTGATATTCTGCCACTCCTAATGCCTTGCCGCTATCACGTAAAGCATATTCAGCCACCACTTTATTCTTACTTTTACAAAGCAGAATGCCAATAGTCGGCGCATCTTCCTCGGCCTTTAACTCGCCATCAACCGCAGCAATATAAAAACCCAGCTGCCCAACATGCTCAGGCTTAAACTCGCCTGCTTTTAACTCAACCACCACATAACAACGTAATTTTAAATGATAAAAAAGTAGGTCAATAAAAAAATCATCGCCCCCCACTTCAAGATGATACTGTTGCCCAACAAATGCAAAACCTGCACCTAACTCTAACAAAAAACGTGAAATATGCTGCACCAATGCATTTTCAATATCCCGTTCATGTGCCTCATTTCCTAAACCCAGAAAATCAAAACAGTAAGGATCTTTCAGCATGTTTTTCGCTAAATCAGAGTGTGGTTTAGGCAATGTCTCAGTAAAATTATGAACCGCGCCGCCTTCTCGCTGAATAAATTTCGTTTCCAACTGTATTGTTAGTACATTACGTGACCACCCATGCTTAAGCGTGCGCTGCGCATAAGCAAGGCGTAAATCTCTTTCTTTTAGCTTAGTCAACAACACTACATTATGACCCCAAGGCAATTGTCCAACAGCCTGTTGGACAATATCATCCTGCGACCAATTTTTAGCAAAAGAACGCATATACATTAAATTGGCTCGAGAAAACCCCTTCATTTCAGGAAAAGCAACCCGCAAATCATGCGATAACTGCTCAATAACCTTTGCCCCCCAACCCTGCTTTTCTTGTCGCTGGCAAATATCACTACCAATCTCCCAATAAAGCAACACTAACTCATGGTTCACACTTAGCGATGCGCGTTGCTGCGCTTGGTGAATGCGTGTTTTTAAATCACCCAACCATTGTTTGTAGTCTTCGGAGATTAGCCTAGACATATATTACAGCCACCTTTGTTATTGATGACTGCGAATGATCTCTTTCTAAAACGTTGCTAAACCGACATTGGTATTTCAAACCGCTTAATTCGACTTTCACGACACCACCTTTATTTTCCCTGTGACCACATCGTTAATGAGGGTCTTGCGGAGTTCTTTGAGTTTGTTTATTTTGTTGTTGATAGTTTTGGTTATTGTGTCGATTTTATTTGTTTTTTTGTCTAGGTAAATCGAGATCATCTTTTGCTCTTCAATTGGAGGCATCAAAAATAATAGATCACCTATTTCCGTAGCCGTAATTGCAGGGTAACTAACACCTTTTGATTTAGCACTTATTTCATCGATAATAAATTCAGAGGTTAATAAGTATGAGCAATATTTTTCGTTTAATTGCCGTTTTGGGGAAATAACAGCAAAGCCCGTTGAAACGATTATATCCTGAACATCCTCACTTATTGATGCAATAGCTTTCAGATATGTTCTAACCGTTGAAATAATGGTGTCTCCTTTTTCCACAATACGTTTTGCTCTTGATGGAGAGTCTTTAAATGTCATTCTTTCAGTTGAATAACCTTTTATACCGTATGTGACACTACCGATATCAATGTATTCAAACTCATAATCAAGCTGTGTCTTTTCAGAAAGTGAGCTTTTGTTAATCGTACTAATTTCTTTGGTTCGTTTAACCCCCCAATGTTCAGGAATGTCGCTTATCCATTCAATGCCACTGCCTTTCATTACGACGGCCTTGTCTAAGCCTTGGGTGACGGTTTCATTGATGAGGGATTGTTTGAGCTTGACGTACTGTTCTGATTTTTTGGTGAGCAAGTTTACTTCTTGATCAATTTGGTTGGTTTTTGTGTCTAGATAGTCTGCTATGGATTTTTGTTTACTAATCGAAGGAATTGCTATTAAAAATCTATTCACGTTTTTAACATTTAAGTTGCCTTGCCCGCCCCCATCAGGAGTGCCAGCTTTATTCAAAATAGATAAATAATTTGTCCCGAAAAAATAAACTAGAAACCTTGGAATGATTTCATTGCTTGTTCGTATGTGAGTCAAACTTACATAAATTGAAAACTCTAAATCTATATCAACAATACAAGCATCCCCAATACCGGCACCAACCCGTGTGACTAACACGTCATCCTTTAATGGTCTTCGATATTTTGTAAGTTGTTTATGTAATTCTTTTGAAATACATCTATATTTTGATAAGTCAAGTTGATTCGGCCTTACATTTTGAGCAGATAAGAAAGGAACGCCGTTTTCTTCAGATACATATTCGGGGGTAGATGCAACGCCGCAAGTTAATATTTTGGTCAGGTCTTTCAATCGCTTAATACCCCACCCCTCAGGCACTTCCCCCAGCCACTCAACGCCACTCTCCTTATAGCGCTCATACGGCTCAATCCTCACAGATCCAACCCCTGCTCCAAGTTTTTCAACTGCTCATCTAAACCCTGAATATCTGCCAAAATATCACTCACTGCTCTTAATTTTTCAGGTTTATAAAATACCTTATTAAAATTCAGTTCAACCCCAACTACATTTTCTAAATACGCAAAGGGCTTACTGATATATTTAGCCATAAAGGAATCTATGGCAGATTGATTCTCCCTTTCGTCTTTATGAAAGGGAATGATCTCGTAATCTTTTTGATAGTCTGGTGTGAGTTCTGCTGTAATTTCTATACGTCCTGGCTGAGTTTTTGTAGCTTTTTTCAAGCTTGATTTAATGACCATTTTTCCACAGCCTAAACTTTCGGATGTTTGGCCTGTTTGTTTTATCAGTGTTTCTTGATCGTTATCAAAGGAATATTGTGTGCCCTTGGTGGTAATTACTAGGGGTTGTTCTTTGTAATCTAGGCTGGCAATAAAGGGTTTTATATCTTGGATGAAGTAGTCGCCCAATGAATCAAAATGATCGGCATCAAACTTTTTAATATCAAAGTCGGTCAGTTCTCGTTCTCCATTGCTGATTTTGTGGGGTGTTAGTTTCTCGCTTTTTTTGTCTTCTTTTAGTTGTGCTTCAAAACTATTGCCTTGCTCATCAATATTGGTGAGGCGAATGGCTTGCTTGTTAAAGTAGAAATACTCTTTGTCAAATACTCTGGCGTAGTCATTATCCTGGTAGGCGGTGAGTGTAGCGACGATATCAAATCTGTTTTTTTCATCTACTTCTTTACGTTTTGAACCTTTGCTTTTTTTCAGTGGCGTAAATTTCTCGCTGGCATTGATTAACATCACTTTGTCTTGGTGCTGCGGCTGTTTATTCTTGTTTAATACCCACAGGTAGGTGTAGATACCTGTATTAAAGAATTCATCCGTCGGAAGCTGAATCACCGCTTCGACAATATCGCTGTCTAACATCCATTTTCGGATATTACTTTCTGCCGAGCCTGCGTCACCACTAAATAGGGTTGAGCCATTGTGAACAACGACCCCCATACCATTACTATCGAGTTTAGAGATGAGGTGTTGCATAAAAAGAAGCTGACCATCTGATATGGACGGTAGGTATTGGAAGCGCTCTGTTTTGTCGTTTTGAATGTCTTTTTGATAGCCTTTCCAACTCACGCCATAAGGCGGATTGGCAATAACGACATCAAATTCGTCGTTATAGAACTTGTCATCAACCAGAGTATTTCCGTGTTCTATTTTTGAGTCCGGTCGAAAACGACTTTCTATCTTTGCCAGTGCGAAAAGCGCATCGTTCCAATCTTGCCCATAAGTTTGAGTCAGGCGTTTGAACTTTTCATTAATACGATCTTCGACACCAAACAACATATTTCCACCACCACAGCTGCAGTCATATATTTTCAATAAGGTATCGGATTCTTCAATTTTTGAGGCAATAATTTCAGCAATGAGGGCAAAACATCGTCAGGGGTATATTGCTCCCCTGCTGTTTCTGCTGATATATCGGCCCATTTGCGTTTGATATGCTCTTCTAGTGTGGTGATTTCTGAGTTGTTAAAGGGTTTGAGATCAATTTCAGCCCATTCTTTGGTATAGCCCAGTAATACTTTTTTGGCTTTTAATTTGCTGACAACACCTTTGATATCAAGAAACTTTTCACCATCGTCAACATCAACGCCTAAAAGGTCTCTGGTTTCACCATCAAACCCTTTTAGGTAGGCTTCAAAGTCGATATCAAACGACTTGTCATTCATACAGATATCAGCAAGCGTTTTATTTTGCTCAAAGATATAGGTGTTATAACCTTGTCCATAATCACGAACTAATTCAATGAAGTCTGCTTTATCCATTTCATTGAGGGTGTCTTCACCAAACTGCTCTTTCATCTCATCTAGCATTCGAATAAGACGACTTTCAATCATGACGAGTGCAAAAAATGGCATCATAAAAGATGGCCACTCAGACTCTTTAATGCCCGAGCCTCGCAGTAGATCAGCGGTGGCCCATATTTTGGATTGGTATTGCAAGATATTCATCGAGGCGTTAAATCCCTGTTTTTTGTAATTTGAAATCAACCTGTGATAATACTGTTTGTCGCCATCGAAGTCACATTAATCACCGAATTACGACCCTACTAATGGTTGGGTGTGTGTTGGTTGCAGAATTTAAAATAACATCAGCTGAATGGCTTGCTGGTCGATGACTATGGACAGGCACTCTTCAATTGACAATGAACCATTAGTGGGAGGATCTAAAAAGCTAATCGCCATGACTAGAAAATGGCTTTGAACTCCCCCTCAGAGTGTAGGTATCGAAACGTAACATGCGCCATTGGCTTGCAATTCATCGCTGACTAAATAAAGGAATATTTTGCTATGGTTTTCAGGTGTTGGTAACTCATCATTGCCATCCGCTGCAGGAAACGCACGATTCTGAAACGCTGTGTTGGTTTTACCTGGATTAAAGCAGTTGACGTGGATATTACTACCTTCATATTCAGCTGCAATATTAAGCGCCATCGTAGCAAGCGCTTGCTTGCTGACACCATAGGCATCCCAGTAAGCACCGACTTTATCGTCTGTCATAAACACAACAGAGGCCTTTGCTGATTTTTTTAGCAATGGAATCAGGCTTCTGGTGAGAAGGTAAGGCGCATGTAAGTTGACTTGGTGTACTTTGAGCCAAGTTTCTGTATCGCTATATTCAAACGGAGTCGGTGCACCTAGTATGCCAGCACAGTGAACCAGTCCATCAAGCTGACCAAATTCCTTTTCTATGTTATTGGCTAACTCAGCGTAATCATGTTCAGTTGCACCCTCCAGATTCATTGGGTAAATGGCCGGCTTTGGATAGCCCTGCGTTTCTATTTCATCGTAAAGTGCTTCGACTGAGCGTAAATTTTTGGCGAGTAAGATGACGGTCGCACCGTGCTTTGCATAGGCCATTGATACAACACGACCAAAGCTGCCAGTCGCACCAGTGACAAGTATGACTTTATCTTTTAATAAAACAGCACTGGGCTCAAAGTTTTTGGGTATTTGTGTCATTTTGTGAAGTTGCTTTGGTTCGCTTTAAATTTCATTTACAGATTTCATTAACAAGAAAGGGATGGCTGAGCAGGTCTAGCGGTTGATTTAAATTGCCATCAGCTTTCCACTCAGCCAAATCAGTGGTTGCTTCGATATAGCCATAGGCTGCGCTGAGTGTAACCATATTGGCTGAGTTTCCAGCGTCGATATCACGTTTATCATCACCGATATAAATGCAATTTTCACATGCCACACCGATGGTCTCAGCGGCAACAATTAGCGGCTGAGGGTGAGGTTTTTTGAATTCTAGAGTATCACCACAAATCACGACTGATGCTCGTTGGCTTAGGTTCATTTGGCCTAGATTCATTTTTTTGAGTAAAGGCGTCGTTAACCATTCGGGTTTATTGGTAACAATACCCCAAAGCAAGTTGTTTTTTTCGAGTGTCATGAGCACTTCTTCCATGCCGTTAAAAAAAACAGAGTTATCAGCTACAATATCGCGGTAATGTTGCAAAAAACGTTGTCGCAACGGCTCGATTTCTTGTTCTGTAACAGACTCGCCAAACCCCAATTGAGTTAGTACTAACCCACCTTGCGATACAAAAGGGCGAATACTTGCTAGTGGAAGCGGGTCATAACCTTCTTCCCTTAACAAATTGTTAAGGGCTGCTCCCATATCAGGTGCGGTGTCGATTAGGGTGCCATCTAAATCAAATAGTACGGCTTCGATCATTGTTGAGTGCAATGCATAATGTAGTTAACATCAATATCTCGGCTGAGCTTGTAGTGCTTGCTAAACGGGTTGTAGGTAATGCCTGTTATATCTAATAGGTTCAATTCATTTGCTCTCACTGCGGAGGCTAGCTCAGACGGTTTAATGAGTTTTTTATAGTCGTGAGTCCCTTTGGGTACCATGTTGAGCAGATATTCAGCACCTATGATCGCCAATGCAAAGGATTTTGGATTACGATTTATAGTTGAAAAGAATAAATCCCCACCCGGTTTTAATAGCTTAGCTGCTGAGGCGATTACTGACTCTGGGTCTGGAACATGCTCGAGCATTTCGAGGCAAGTCACAACATCGAATGCACCTATATTGTTTTCAGAAAATGCTTCAGCAGTAGTTAATTGATAATCAACTTCTAGTTGTGATTCGTACAGGTGCATTTTTGCGACCTTAAGTGACATTTCAGCCATATCAATGCCGGTCACATTAGCCCCTTTTCGGGTGAGTGCTTCAGCAAGAATACCGCCGCCACATCCAATATCTAGCACGCGTTTGCCTCTTAAACCATCACTTCGCTGCTCTATGTAGTCGCAACGTAAGGGGTTGATATCGTGCAGTGGTTTAAATTCACTTTTGGTATCCCACCAACGACTAGCGATGGATTGAAATTTTTCTATTTCGATGGGGTCAACATTAATGCGGCTCATTTTATGTTCCGTTATTTTATATGTTAGTTTATGCGTGCTCTAATACAGCGCTAATTTGATACTGCATTCGAGATCTTATTCGACCATATTTTAGCTTTATGGATTATAGCGGCTTCGTCAATCTGACTAAATTGAGTGTCCTCAAGCAGGCACACGCCATCGATCCACACATGAGAAACCTGTCGACTATTTGTCGCATATACTAGTTGCGCCACCACGTCATATAGCGGCTGAGTATTTAAATCGGACAAATTGACGGCGATTAAGTCGGCTAATTTACCTACTTCTATCGAACCAATATCATTACCTAAGCCTAAAGCCTTAGCGCCATTAATAGTTGCCATTTGAATAGTTTGTTGAGCATTACAGGCAGCGGCATTGCCGCTAACACCTTTAGCCAATAAAGCAGCGGTGCGCATTTCACCAAACATATCGAGGTCATTGTTGCTTGCGGCGCTATCAGTGCCCAAACAAACATTAATGGCTTTGTCCTGCAAAGCCGCGACGGGGCACATACCACTCGCAAGCTTTAAATTTGATCCAGGACAGTGCACAACATGAGCGCCCGTTTCTGCCAGCCTATCAATTTCACTGTCGTTCAGTTGGGTCATGTGCACTGCGATCAAGTTTGGGTTAACTAAGTTCAGTTGATCCAACCGTTCGAATGGACGTTTACCGGTATTTTTCTCGGCTTCCATGACTTCGAAGGCGGTTTCATGAATGTGCATGTGAACAGGCAATTCAAGCTCACTACTATACATCGCAATTTTCTCAAGAGGTGCGTCGGATACGGTGTAAGGGGCATGAGGCGCAAGGGCGCTGCTGACTAATGGTAGTTCACTTATTTCATCATGTACGGCTAACGCTTTGCTAAGGTAATCATCGGCGTTTTGCGCCCAAACAGTGGGGAAGTCTAAAATGATTAAACCAACCACAGTGCGCATCCCCATTTTTTGGGCACTGCGAGCCACTAAATCGGGGTAAAAATACATATCGTTCATACAAGTTGTTCCTGAACGAATCATTTCTGCGGCTGATAATTCAAAACCATCTGTAATGAACTGTGGGTTTATCCATTTGCCCTCTGCCGGCCATATATGGTTATTGAGCCAATCCATTAGTTCCAAGTCGTCAGCCATACCCCGGAAAAGACTCATTGACGAATGTGTATGACTGTTCACTAAGCCAGGCATCAGTGCCTGTCCTGGGAGCTCATATAGTTTGGCTTGGTCGAAAAAGTCGAGGTCGCCTAATTCATTGGCCGCCACTATTGAATGTATTTTATTGGCCTTAATGACCAATGCACAATCGGTCAAAACCTCAAACGTAGGATTAACAGTGACAATCCATTCGGGCACTAATATTTGGTATAGGTGATTTTGGTGTTGAAAGTTCATGATTGAATTTTACAAGATTAAGATCGCCTAGTCTTGTTCAATATTGTCAGTAAATGAAGCCAATGAGTAAAATTTCTTAGCTTAATTTAACCATGGATGTCGAACAATATAGTAAAATTAAGTTTCAAATCTAGCGCCTTTTAAGTCCTGTAAACAATGGTTTTATTTTCTTTATTTTCCGTAAGAGCGCGGTAATTTAATTCTGAGCTGTCTTTATAATAAGTAGTGTTGACCCTAAGGGTTGTGTTAAAATGGCGTATAACGATAATAAATCAATCTGCGTCGAATTTTACAACCTGAGACTCCATTTTTATGGCCGACATCGCCAAAGAAGTATTTCCTGTTAATTTAGAAGACGAGATGCGTCAATCTTATCTTGAATACGCAATGAGCGTTATCGTCGGGCGTGCTCTACCCGATGTTCGAGACGGATTGAAGCCAGTACATCGTCGTGTTTTGTTTGCGATGAGTGTACTGGGCAACGACTACAATAAACCCTATAAAAAATCAGCCCGAGTGGTTGGTGATGTTATCGGTAAATATCACCCACATGGCGATACAGCTGTTTACGATACTATCGTTAGAATGGCCCAGCCGTTTTCAATGCGCCACATGCTCGTTGATGGGCAGGGTAACTTTGGCTCAGTCGATGGGGATTCGCCCGCTGCGATGCGTTACACCGAAGTGCGCATGTCGAGAATTGCACATGAGCTGCTGGCCGACTTAGACAAAGAGACCGTCGACTTTTCACCTAACTACGATGAATCTGAGTACGAGCCTGTCGTATTACCAACTCGTACGCCTAACTTACTGATTAATGGATCATCTGGTATTGCGGTCGGCATGGCTACTAATATTCCGCCGCATAACTTGTCCGAGGTTGTTGATGCTTGTTTATTAATGCTCGATCAACCCGATGTTGATGTTGAAGGCTTAATGGAATGCATACCTGGGCCGGACTTTCCAACCGCTGGCTTTATTAATGGCGCGCGTGGCATACGAGAAGCCTATCGAACCGGCAAAGGTAAGATTTACCTGCGTTGCCGTTCAGAAGTCGAGGAAGATAAAAAAGGTAAGCAAAGTATTATCGTCACAGAGTTACCTTATCAGGTAAACAAGGCTCGCTTGCTCGAAAAGATTGCCGAATTAGTCAAAGAAAAGCGTCTTGAAGGTATCACTGGTTTACGCGATGAGTCGGATAAAGACGGCATGCGAATGGTGATTGAATTACGTCGTGGCGAAATCCCTGACGTTGTTTTGAACAATCTCTATAAGCAAACTCAAATGCAAAATGTATTTGGCATCAATATGGTTGCGCTGGTAAATGGTCAGCCACGGTTACTCGATTTAAGAAGTATTATCGAAGCCTTTATTTTACATCGCCGCGAAGTCGTTACTCGCCGCACTATTTTTGATTTACGAAAAGCTCGTGATCGTGCGCACCTACTCGAAGGATTAGCGGTTGCTCTGTCGAATATCGACGAGATTATTTTGTTAATTAAGCAGTCATCCAGTCCAGCAATCGCGAAAGCAGGGTTGCTCGACAAAGCCTGGGTGCCAGGTGTTGTAATGGATATGCTGCAACGAGCCGGTGCAGACTCCTCACGTCCAGAAGGTATTCCTGCCGAATGTGGATTGATAGGAGAGACTTACCGATTGACCGAACGTCAAGCTCAGGCAATTCTCGATTTACGGTTGCATAAACTGACGGGTCTTGAGCAAGATAAGATTATTAATGAGTATCGAGAAATACTCGAAAAAATCGAAGATTTATTGGATATTCTGGATAGTGATGAGCGTTTAAAGTCAGAAATTCGACTGGAGCTCGTAGCAATCAAAGAACAATTTTCAGATCCACGCCGTACAGAAATCTTAATTGATCATTCAGATTTAACTGTCGAAGACTTGATTACAGAAGAAGACGTGGTTGTAACCATATCTCATCTTGGGTATGCCAAAGCACAGCCACTCGAATCCTACTCTGCTCAGCGCCGTGGTGGTCGTGGTAAAGCAGCAACAAAAGTAAAAGACGAAGATTTTGTCGAACAAATGTTTTCTGCTTCGACACACGACACGTTGCTCTGTTTCTCGACACGTGGAAAGGTTTACTGGCAAAAAGTTTACCAATTACCAATCGGCAGCCGAACTGCACGCGGTCGTCCCATGGTCAACCTATTACCATTGGAAGAAAACGAGCGCATCACTGCGATATTACCGGTGCGTGATTACCCTGAAAATCAGTTTATCTTTTTTGCTACCGCTAGCGGTAAGGTAAAGCGGACACCACTCTCAAGTTTTTCTCGACCCCGAACCAACGGCATCATCGCGCTTGATTTACGTGAGGAAGATAGCCTGATTGGCGTTCAACTGACCGCTGGAAGTTCTGACTTAATGCTCTTTACTGGAACTGGTAAAGGCATTCGTATCTCTGAAAATGATGTTCGTGCAATGGGTCGAACCGCAGCAGGTGTTCGTGGTATTAAAATTAAAGCGGATGATGAAGTGATTTCCTTAATCGCCACTGATTCTGATGAGGGTGAAATCTTGTTTGCAACTGAAAATGGTTACGGTAAGCGTACTCGAGTGAAGGATTTCTCAGTCCAGAGACGTGGTGGTCAGGGCGTGATATCGATCCAAACCTCAGCCCGAAATGGTCGTGTTGTTGGTGCATTCAGAACGACGGGTGACGAGGAAGTGATGCTTATTAGTAATGCAGGAACATTGGTAAGAACCCCTATCGATGATATCTCTATCCTGGCTAGAAATACCCAAGGCGTTACGTTGATTCGATTGGGTAAGAATGAGCAATTGGTTCAAATTGAAGCGGTAGCGGCTAGCCCAATAGAAGACGAAGATGCCAATCTTGATGAGGAATCGTCTGAGGGTGAGGATTAATCGCTAAAATTAATATGAATGATGCCAACAAAAGTGAGGAGTCACTTCAAAAACTACGAAGTCAAATCGATAATATTGATAGTCAGCTCCTGGACTTGTTTAATCAACGTGCCCAATGTGCCATTAGTGTGGCTGACGTTAAAAAAGCATCGAGTGAGTATTCTGGTGAGGCCATTAATTTTTTTCGCCCGGATCGTGAAGCTCAGGTTATACAACGAATCAAGTCAGAGAATAAAGGCCCGTTAAGCGATGATGAAGTAGGCCGCCTAGTTCGCGAAGTAATGTCTGCTTGTTTGGCGCTGGAGCAACCGTTAAAAATTGCTTATCTTGGACCTGAAGGGACTTTTACTCAAAGTGCCGCTCTAAAGTATTTTGGTCACTCCGTTTCGACGGTTCCTATGAGCAGTATTCCTGACGTTTTTAATTCGGTCGAATCAGGTTATGCCGATTTTGGTTTAGTGCCGGTAGAAAATTCGACGGAAGGCGTCGTTAGCCATACACTTGATACCTTTGTAGATTCCAAGCTGAAAATTTGTGGTGAGGTAGAAATACGCATTCATCATCATCTTGTGAATCTGTCCCAAGACGCTTCAAAAATCACCCATATTTATTCACATCAGCAATCATTTGCACAATGCAGGCGTTGGTTGAATCAAAATTTTCCCGATATTGAACGTATTCCGGTTAGTAGTAATGCTGAAGCCGCAAGAATTGCAAGTCTGGATGAAACAGCCGCTGCGATCTGTGGTATTCCAGCGGTTGAAGTGTTTAATCTCTCTATCTGCTTTGAGAACATTGAGGACTTGTCGGACAATACCACACGCTTTGTCATCATAGGGCATCAGGACATTGCACCTAGCGGTAATGATAAAACATCGATGTTGATCTCAACGAAAAACTACCCCGGCGCGTTGCTTGCTCTTTTACAGCCACTGGCAGATAACAACATTAGTATGAATAAAATTGAGTCACGCCCCGCGCCAGAAAGGAAATGGGAATACATATTTTTCATTGATATTGACGGTCATCAGGATGTAGGAAGTGTTAAAAAAGCGCTAACTGGTCTAAAAGAGCAGGCTTCACTATTTAAAATTTTAGGTTCTTATCCTAAAGCTTCACTTTGAGTCATATAAAAATGAGACAAAGAATTGGGATGCGCATCATTTCATCAGCAATTATTAAAGACTCAAAGTAACCGCTATGATCAATCGACTGGCTATTATCGGTGTCGGCTTAATCGGCAGCTCATTAGCGCTTGCGCTGAAGAAGGCAAAGGCTGTTGAGCATGTTGTCGGTTGTGGGCGAAGTCAAACTAACCTCCAAAAAGGCATTCAACTAGGTGTTATCGATAGTTATTGTGATAGCGTCGCTGAAGCGGTTAAAGACGCAGATGTCGTCGTGATTGCCGTTCCACTCGGTACGATGCAAAGTATATTTGAGCAAATGAGTAGTGTCATATCCAGTGACACAGTTGTAACAGATGTTGGTAGCACCAAAGGTTCGGTCATCGAGGCCGCTAGGGCAGGGTTAGGTCGCCGCTTAAATCAATTTGTACCAGGGCATCCTATTGCTGGTTCTGAGAAAAGTGGTGTAGAAGCGGGCACGGCTGAGCTTTATCAAAATAGAAAGATTATTTTGACCCCTTTGCAGGAAAATACGCAATTAAGTATCGATAAAATTTCTGACATGTGGCAACAATGTGGCGCCCATATTGAGTATCTGAGCGTGATTCAGCATGATAAGGTTTTAGCTGCAACGTCACATTTGCCGCATTTGCTGGCTTTTTCAATGGTCAATTACCTGTCTGGGCTAAATGATCACGATGAAATATTCAAATACGCAGCGGGTGGCTTTAGAGACTTTACTCGAATTGCATCCAGTGACTCAGTTATGTGGCGCGATGTTTGCCTGGCTAATGGTGATGCCCTCGTTGAGTTAATTGATGGCTATAAAAAAGAGCTTGATGAAGTGGCAGAAGCGATCAAGCATCAAGATGCTGAAAAGTTATTGGAGCTTTTTGGCAAAGCAAAATTAGAAAGAGACACCCTAGTAGGCAATTGTTAATGATCGACACTGAAAGCAATTCTAAATGCAGCTTTATATGTACTCCTGGCGGATTAGCCAGTGGTTCGATTAGGGTACCAGGCGATAAATCAATATCGCATCGTTCAATTATATTGTCTTCAATCGCTGAGGGGACTAGCCGCATTAGTGGTTTTTTGCAAGGCGAAGATAGCTTGAATACGATGAGATCTTTTCAGGCCATGGGTGTTGATATCACACGCACAGACGATCAAATTGTGGTTAAGGGTGTTGGCTTGCATGGTTTGAAGCAACCGGTTTCAAGTCTTGATATGGGTAACTCTGGCACGGCTATGCGTTTATTGCTCGGGTTGCTAGCAGGGCAAAGCTTCGATACAACACTCATCGGCGATGAGTCATTGTCAGATCGTCCGATGAATCGAGTGATTAATCCACTGCTTGCGATGCAGGCTAAAATTGATAGTGACACTAATGGTACTGCACCTTTGACAGTGCACGGGAAATCGACATTGACCGCAATTGACTACCAGTTACCCATGGCTTCTGCCCAAGTTAAGTCGTGCATTTTGTTGGCGGGTCTTTACGCCAAGGGTGAAACTGTTGTAACTGAACCCGCACCAACAAGAGACCATACCGAACGTATGCTGCGAGGGTTTGGCTGTCAGGTTGAAACCAAGGGCGCCGTGATCAAGTTGAGAGGGGGGCAAACGCTGATTGCTACTGATATCGAAGTGCCTGCCGATATATCTTCAGCTGCTTTTTTTATGGTTGCGGGTAGTATTTCTCCTGTCGGCACTGAATTGATATTGACTCATGTCGGAATTAACCCAACCAGAACGGGTGTCATCGATATTCTTAAATTGATGGGTGCTGACATTACGATTACTAATCAACGTGATGTTGGTGGTGAACCGGTCGCTGATATATTAGTTCGTAGCGCTAAACTTAAAGGTATCGATATACCAGAAGCGCTAGTACCATTGGCAATTGACGAGTTTCCTGTTTTGTTTATTGCTGCGGCCTGCGCCGAGGGTCAAACAATTTTAACCGGTGCCGAAGAGTTAAGAGTAAAAGAAAGTGATCGAATAAAAGTTATGGCAGATGGATTAATCACACTCGGTGTTAATGCCGTCCCAACTAGGGATGGAATTTGCATTCAAGGGGGGAGCATTGGAGGTGGTGAAGTCGAGTCCCATGGTGATCATCGTATTGCTATGGCATTTAGTGTCGCTTCAATTTGTGCGGCGGGTACAATTACCATCAATAATTGTACCAATGTTAATACATCGTTCCCAGGTTTTGTTGATCTGGCAAGTAGTACTGGAATGAAGGTTAGAATTATATGATTGAAAAGAACGCACCTTATGTCATTGTTATTGATGGACCCAGTGGATCAGGTAAAGGGTCTCTGGCATTACGAATGGCACAAAAACTGGGCTTTAATCTGCTTGATAGTGGTGCAATTTATCGTCTAGCGGCTCTAAAGGCTTTACAAAAAAAGGCTGATATAAATGATGAGTCAAGCGTGCTTAACAGCATTACTGATCTAGACATTCGTTTTGAAGTTGGCCAAGAGCTCAGTATCCCATTTCTTGATGGTATCGATATGTCTAACCAAATACGACAAGAAAAAACGTCAGAAACAGCCTCAGTAATTGCTCAATATTCGAGTGTGCGCAAACGGTTACTGGCTTTTCAGCAAGACTGTTTCCAGTCACCTGGATTAGTAGCCGATGGTCGTGATCTGGGCACAGTTGTATTCCCACAGGCGAGATTTAAGTTCTTTTTGTTAGCTTCGGTTGAAATAAGAGCTCAAAGGCGTTATAACCAGTTGATTGCTATGGGTATATCGTCTAATATCGCACAGCTTCAAGCTGAGATGACTGAAAGGGATGAGCGTGATCGAAATCGATCCGAATCTCCATTGGTTCCAGCCCCTGATGCAATTGTAGTTGACTCCAGTATGCTTGATTTGGAACAAGTGATCGATTTGGTCACAGCCCATATTAAAGAATCAACTTAATCGGTCCGAGTAGATGCACTGTTTACTTGGTTTTTTAAACTAGCGTAATTGAGAAAGTGTTTGTTTCGAAAGAAACCATGAAGCTGCTTTCAAAATTATAGATTCATTATTAGGAAATACCTCATGTCAGAAAATTTTGCAGAAATGCTCGAACAAAGCATTACTCAAATGAATATGCGCATTGGTGAAATTATCACCGGCGAAGTAGTCGATATTAATCGAGACGTTGTTATTATTAACGCAGGACTGAAGTCGGAAGGCGTCATCCCAAGAGAGCAGTTTTATAACGAAAGTGGTGAACTTGAAGTCGCTATTGGCGATATCGTTGAAGTGGCTCTAGAAGCACTTGAAGACGGTTATGGAGAGTCACGTCTTTCAAGAGAGAAAGCTAAACGTGCAAGAGCCTGGACTCGTCTAGAGGAAGCTCAAGCGAATGATGAAATTATTACAGGTCGTTTCACCGGCAAGGTCAAAGGTGGTTTCACAGTCGATATTGGTGAAATCCGTGCCTTCCTACCTGGTTCGTTGGTTGACGTACGTCCGGTACGTGACACGGCTTATCTTGAAGAAAAAGAGCTTGAATTCAAAATCATTAAGCTTGACCAGAAACGCAACAACGTTGTGGTTTCTCGTCGTGCAGTGGTTGAGAAAGAATTCAGCGAAGAGCGCAACAAGTTACTTGAGAACTTAAAAGAAGGTGAACGCGTTAAGGGTATCGTTAAGAACCTGACTGATTATGGTGCATTCCTTGATCTAGGTGGTATTGACGGTCTTCTACACATTACAGATATGGCTTGGAAACGTGTTAAGCACCCATCAGAAGTCGTTGAAATTGGTCAAGAGATCGATGTTGTCGTCCTTAAGTTTGATCGTGAGAAGAACCGAGTTTCTCTTGGTCTTAAGCAAATGGGTGATGACCCATGGGCTAACATCATGCGTCGCTATCCAGAAGGTCAGCACCTATTTGGTCACATTAGCAATATCACAGATTATGGTTGTTTTGTAGAAATTGAAGATGGTGTTGAAGGTCTGGTTCACGTTTCTGAAATGGATTGGACTAACAAAAACGTTAATCCTAATAAAGTGGTCACTTTGGGCGATGAAGTTGAAGTGGTTATCCTTGAAATTGACGAAGAACGTCGCAGGATTTCACTGGGCATGAAGCAGTGCAAGCAGAATCCATGGGATGAATTTGGCTCTACTAGTAATAAAGGCGATATCATTTCAGGTAAGATCAAGTCAATTACTGATTTTGGTATCTTTATTGGATTGCCAGGTAATATCGATGGTCTGATTCACTTGACTGACCTATCTTGGAACAAGCCAGGTGAAGAAGCCGTTCGTGACTATCAAAAAGGTCAGGAACTAGACGCAATGGTTCTGTCTATTGATCCAGAGCGCGAGCGTATTTCACTGGGTATCAAGCAAATCGAAAAAGATCCTTTCGCAAGCTATATGTCTGATAAACCAAAGGGCAGTATCGTAACTGGCACAGTCATTTCTGTTGATGCCAAAGCAGCTATTATTGATCTGGGTGATGGCATTGAAGGCTTGTTAAGAGCTTCTGAAATGGCTAAAGATCGCATTGAAGATGCGAGATCTTTCATGAATGAAGGTGATCTAATCGAAGCTAAAATCACGGGTATGGATCGTAAAGGTCGCAGTGTTTACTTGTCTATTAAGGCAAAAGATACTGACGAAGAGCAGGAAGCGTTACAAGATTATGGTACTAGCAATAACGAAGGTGCTGCAACCACTAGTTTTGGTGACTTGTTAAAAGAGAAAATGGATTCGTAGGTTAGCTTTTAACCTAACCCGATGAAAAAAGGTGGCATAGTGATATTGCTTGCTATGCCACTTTTATAATTTTAGTTGGAGATTGTAATGAAGGAATTAGATTTTATACCGTCATTAACTAAATCAGATTTAATAGATAACCTATCAAAAAATCAAACCCATCTTGCTTATAAAGATGTTGAATTAGCCGTTAAAAGCCTGATCGAAATGATGAGTACCTCATTATCAAATGGCAAAAGAATAGAAATTAGAGGTTTTGGTAGCTTTAGTCTACATTATCGTCCTCCAAGAACTGGCAGAAATCCAAAGTCTGGCGATAAAGTCAGTCTTTCTGGAAAGCATGTACCACATTTTAAGCCCGGTAAAGAATTAAGAGACCGAGCTAATAGTCAAATATAGCTCTGTTGAATCTGTACTGGTATCAATAGAAATATACCCACTTACAAGTAAGTCTGGTCATATATAATGGACTTTTGGCTCTTATTATTAGTCTTTATATCGATTTTTACTGGGTGGGTTCTTGGTAGATGGCGGCCATTCAAAAAAATACAGTCCTCCAATCAACTTCAAAACTACTCTGATTCTTATGCCCAAGGGCTTAACTATTTATTGCTAGACGATCCTGACAACGCAATAAAAGTTTTCACAAATATAGTTGAAGTTAATCCAAATACAATCGAAGTTCATCTGTCGCTAGGAAATCTGTTCCGATCAAAAGGTGAGGTTGATCGCGCCATCAGAGTTCATCAAAGCTTACTTGCTCGAGCAGACTTAAGTCAGAAACAACGAAGCACAGCCATAGAAGAGCTGGCTAGAGACTATCTTAAGGTCGGGTTGTTAGGACGTGCTGAAAAGTTATTTAAAGAATTAATCAATTTAAATAGCACTAATCTCGTCGCTTACTGCCATTTATTAGATTTATATATTACCCAAAAATCATGGGATGAAGCCGTTGATTGTGCGCAGGCTTTATTTGACCTAAAGCATGCCGGTGCAACTGTCGCTTTGAGCCAATGCCTCTGTGAGGCAGCGGAAAAAGCGGTTTGTAAGGGCAATCAAAAAAAGGCACGGAACAACTTACTAAAAGCACTTGAAGTTGACAGTAGCTGTGTGCGAGCAACATTGTTGCTGATCCGCTGGCATCTGAATAGGCAAGATCATTTTGCTGCAAAAAATATTTTCCAGCGTTTGATAATAAAAAAGCCAGAATACATGGCGTTGTATATCGAACCAGCAAAACAGCTTTATCAGCAAGGTAATGAATCAACCCAGTACCAAGCTTTCCTTCAGCAGCAATATTTGTCTAGCCCTTCAACCCGTTTTGCTATTGCTTTATTAGAGCACTACGTAAAGACGAAACAGCCCAAAAAAGCAAAAGAATTCTTAACCGTAGTATTGTCAAAAACACCCTCGTTTGGTGCCTATAATTTTGCTTTGCAGTTTCTTCGAGTTGACTCTATGGGGTTAACCGATACTTGGGAAGGGCTATCAAACTTCCTTAAAGGGATGCAAGAAAAAAAGACAGAATTTGTCTGCACCCAATGCGGATATGGAAGTCACGCGATACAATGGCACTGCCCTAGTTGCAGAAACTGGTCGTCAATGAAATCTGTTTAGTGATCAATAAACATTATCCATGCAGTTAATAAGTAACAATGAGCCCTTCTTAATGAGTCAAACCAAATGAGCAATGACGAATCTCGAGTGATAGTTGCACTAGATTATTCAGATCAAAAACAGGCATTAGAATTCGTTGCAAAAACCAGCCCTGAACAATGCAAACTAAAAATTGGTAAGGAGTTATTTACTCGAGCAGGTCCTCAGCTGGTAGAAAAATTAGTCAGTAAAGGGTTTGATGTTTTTCTCGACCTTAAATTTCATGACATACCCAATACAGTTAAAAAAGCGGTATATGCAGCAGCTCAATTAGAAGTATGGATGGTTAATGTTCACGCAATGGGCGGCCAGTCCATGTTAAGCGCCGCCCGTGAAGGGGTTGATATGGCTGGCAATCGGCATCCGTTTTTGATTGCCGTTAGCGTTCTTACCAGCTTGAAGTCAGCTGATTTGGTTCAATTGGGTATCAGTGATGATTTGCCAGATTATGTGAAAAGACTTGCAGGCATGGCGATTAAAGAGGGGTTAGATGGATTAGTCTGCTCGGCACAAGAAGCCTGCTTATTGCGCCAAACCTTTGGTAATGCACCTTTGCTGGTGACACCCGGCATACGACCTGACTGGGCGGCCACAGATGACCAGCATCGGATTATGACACCCAAACAAGCCCTGCAAAAAGGCGCTAGCTATTTGGTCATAGGGAGACCCATTACACAGCATCAAAATCCTGCCGAAGCATTAGAGATGATAAATCAATCGTTGTAATCTAAAGTGTTTAGTTGCCTTCAGTTTCCTATCATTCACATGTCAACTGGTGACAGCTTGTCTTTGAATCGTTACACTAACAGTTATTATTTACACTATGACGGACCAATCAAACGTGCATCAACGTCTTGTTCTATCAATATTAATAACGATAACTTAAAAGATAATTATGGACCCCAACTTTTTAGAATTTGAACAGCCTATTGCTGAACTACAGGCAAAAATATCTGAGTTACGTTACGTTACTGATGACTCAGATATCAATATTTCTGAAGAAATTAACACGCTTGAAAAGAAAGCTGACAACCTGACTTCGAGTATTTTCTCTAAATTAACGCCTTGGCAAATTTCACAGTTATCACGTCACCCTAGTCGACCCTATACGCTTGATTATATTGATCGAATGTTTTCTGATTTTGAATTTTTACATGGTGATCGTGCTTATTCGAATGATGATCCTATTGTCGGTGGCATTGGACGTTTAGATGGTAAGCCTGTCATGGTAATTGGCCATCAAAAAGGACGTGATACTAAAGAAAAAATAAAACGTAATTTTGGTATGCCTCGACCAGAGGGTTATCGCAAAGCGCTTCGCTTAATGCAAATGGCTGAGAAATTCAAAATGCCTTTGATAACACTGGTGGATACACCAGGTGCTTACCCTGGTATTGGTGCTGAAGAGCGTGGCCAGAGTGAGGCGATTGCTCGTAATCTATATGTACTCGCTGACTTAAAAACCCCCGTTATTTGTACCATCATAGGTGAGGGTGGGTCAGGTGGCGCACTGGCTATTTGCGTAGGTGACCGTATCAATATGCTTCAATACTCAACTTATTCTGTCATTTCTCCCGAAGGCTGTGCCTCAATATTGTGGAAAAGTGCTGACAAAGCGTCTCAAGCGGCTGAAGCTATGGGGATTACCGCTGAACGTTTATTTGCCCTTAATCTAGTGGATGATGTAATCGATGAGCCACTGGGTGGCGCACATCGTGACTATGATCAGATAGCAGCAACACTCAAGCTCAACCTGATTGAAAATATCGAGGCGTTAGAGTCAGTGAGTATTGATAAACTATTGGATCAGCGTTATAAAAAGTTGATGAGTTTTGGTAATTACAAGGAAGCCTAGTGCCAAAACTGGCTTAACATAGAGGTAACCAATACCCTACGCCCATTAACTCAACTTATTTAAATAGAATGAAACCTCGTTCAAGTCAGATGAAACTATTGACCGATTGCCTTGACCAAGTGCCTGCCAGTGTTGGTAACTGTGTTTTAGCCTTTAGTGGTGGCCTTGACTCTTGTGTACTGCTGCATTTACTGGTCAATAGTCGTTTCTTTCCGATCATTAAGCTTTGGCATGTTCACCACGGGCTTCAGATTGAAGCGGATTATATGGCTAGTTTTTGTCAGCAGCAAGCCAGCGCTTATCATCTTGAACTAAAGCTGAGTCACCTTAACTTACAAACAACAAAGGCCAACATAGAAGCCACCGCTAGAACCGCACGTTATGCATTATTTGCAAAGGAGCTGTCACTAAACGATTGCTTACTAACAGCGCATCATTTGGACGATCAAGTCGAAACCTTTTTACTCAATGTGCTCAGAGGTTCGGGTAGTGCGGGTCTTCGAGGTATCGCTGCACAAAAAACAATCGCTAAATCGCAACTCATTCGTCCTATGCTTCAGTTTAAACGTGAAACATTGCTCGACTATGCGACTCAGCACAAACTTAAATGGTTCGAAGATCCCAGCAATAGTTCAGTTCAATTCAATCGTAATTATATACGCCACAAAGTGACGCCTGTGATTCAGCAAAGGTGGCCAAACTATCAGGACTCGATTGCCACAGTGTGTGGAATACAGGCAGAAACCCAACAATTACTCGATGACCTAGCGGCGCTCGATTATTTGACATTGGGTAATGTCAGTGAAAATTTGGTACCTGCGACGTTGCCATCAACCTTAAACGTTGATGCTCTCGACTCACTAACAAAGGCACGGCAAAAAAATGTGATTCGTTACTGGCTTCGAGTAAATAAACGATCCAGTTTGCCAAAAGCACGTCTAGATACCTTTATTCAACAGCTCGGTGCAAAGCAAGGTGCTAATCCAATAATAGAAAACAACGATTATGATATTAGACTATACGATGGTCTTGTATTTATCGTGGATCATATGAGGCCCCAACCGCTAAGATCAGTTTATAATTTTTTAGCACAGTCTGAGCTGGAGGTTCCAGAGCTTAATTTGCGGTTTAGTCGCAACTCAATCTTAGACTATTTAGGCATTAAAGAATCAGGGCAAGTGATTCAGGTTAGATTCCGAACTGAGGAATTACCAACCCATCAAAATAATCATCGCTTAAAGCGACTTTTTCAATCTCATAAAGTAGCGCCTTGGCTCAGGAAAATAACACCCCAACTATTAATTGACGGTGAACTTATAGGGATATGGACTACTTGATGAAGACAGTTAGCGTTTTAAAGGCAGCTCACAATAATTGATTGATTGAACCTTGTTATTAATTAAAATATCACTTTTATTCCGATAGATAAGCACTTCAGATATTCAATGACCTATGACTAACGACAATAATCGACAACCAGATCTAAAGCCAGTCGCCCGAGACGAGGTTTTTTCAAAACCGTTAAGCGATATTAAGGCTTTCGAATTTGATGAAAATGTCACTCAGGTTTTTCGAGATATGATTTCACGTTCGGTTCCAGGCTATGAGCTATTACTTCGCTTGATAGGGCTGTATGCGAGTGTGTTTGTTACCGATAAAAGTGCTGTTTATGATCTAGGATGTTCGCTTGGTGAGGCGTCATTAATTGTTGCCAATCAAACTAATGCAATCGATTGTGCAATCATCGCTGTCGATAACTCTGAATCAATGATCAAAAAATGTCTTGACCACCCAATTCAAAAGATTGACTGGATTTGCTCTGATATCCAACAGGTTGATATCAAGAATGCTTCGATGGTCATACTCAACTTAACCTTACAATTCATCGACCCTAACGAACGTGACGCGTTAATTTTAAAAATTTATGACGGCATGCAACCGGGCGGCATACTCGTACTATCCGAAAAGATTCTACTGAACGACATTGCTGAAAATGATTGCATGATTGAGTTGTATCAAGCGTTTAAAAAAACACAAGGGTACAGTGACCTCGAGATTAGCCAGAAGAGAACCGCATTAGAAAATGTCTTAATACCCGATCATCAATCTACGCTTCATCAAAGACTAAGCCAAACCGGCTTTGGTCAAATTTACCAATGCTTTCGATGTTTTAATTTTGTCTCCTACTTGGCTATCAAATGACATTACCCATGACAAATTTCGAATCATTAATGGCTGAATTACGGGATTCTGGTTTCACGTCGTGGGCAGAAGATTTAGAACTAAAGCAGCCCGATTGGTTAGTCCACCACGGAGATTATGCCCGCTGGAATGCAGCCTTAATGCAACTACCTGACATTAATTGTGCGATGGGTGATTTTTCCCAATCGGCTGTTATGATTCAAGGTGCGTGCCAACAACAAGATCAATTGCACAAGGGCCTTAAAGGGTTAACGCCCTGGAGAAAAGGGCCTTTTCAGTTTAATGATTTACTGGTTGATAGCGAATGGCGCTCTGACTTTAAATGGGATCGCGTACAGCCGCATTTATTGCCATTGAAAAATCGGAGAGTGCTCGATATCGGTTGTGGCAATGGTTATCACTGTTGGCGCATGCTCCAGGAATTACCGTCTTTGGTGTTGGGTATTGAACCATCAGTGCTGTTTAACCTGCAATTTCAAGTGGTACAAAAATATTTAAACCGATCTGAAATACACCTGCTACCAATAGGTATTGAAGACATGCCAATCGACATGAACTGGTTTGATACGGTGTTCTCTATGGGCGTGCTATATCATCGTAAAAGCCCTATTGATCACTTATACCAATTAAAAAGTTTGCTGTGTAGCGGTGGTGAGTTATGTCTCGAAACCTTAGTAATCGATGGAGGGCCTGGAGATGTACTAGTGCCAAAGGACCGATATGCACGAATGAAAAATGTTTGGTTTTTACCCAGTGCAATCGAACTTACCCGTTGGTTAGAAAAATGTGGGTTTATCGATGTGCGCATTGTCGATGAATCAATGACAACCATTGAAGAGCAACGCACTACTGAGTGGATGACATTTGAATCACTGACAAACTGCCTAGATGAAGATAATCAAAACCTTACCGTCGAAGGACTGCCTGCGCCGAAGAGGGCGACTTTATTAGCGAAGAAAAGGTAGCGCTGGAATAATGAGTAGTTAGGAAACTTTTTGACATTTTAGTCTTAAAAAAGTATTATATGCGCCGTAATTTTGCTTGCTTTGCCTTGCAATTCGGGGCTTTACTTACCGTCGTTATTTCTTACTTACCAGCTATTCAGGACACCCTTCGTGATTTCCACCGCCAACATTACAATGCAATTCGGCGCTAAGCCGTTATTCGAAAACATTTCTGCTAAATTTGGCAACGGTAATCGATACGGATTAATCGGTGCCAACGGCTGCGGAAAGTCGACGTTGATGAAGATTCTAAGTGGCGAGTTGCAACCGAGCTCTGGCAATGTTTCGATTACACCGAATGATAAGGTGGGGGTTTTAAGTCAAGATCAATTTGCATTTGAAGAGTGCAGCGTTATTGATACAGTTATTATGGGTGATTCGGCACTTTGGAAGGTAAAGCAAGAACGCGAGCGGATTTATGGCCTGCCTGAAATGTCTGATGAAGATGGCATGAAAGTAGGTGACTTAGAGACTGAATTCGCGGAAATGGATGGCTATACTGCAGAAAGTCGCGCGGGTGAATTGCTGCTTCAAGCTGGCATAGACGAGTCACTTCACACGGGTTTGATGAAGAAGGTCGCACCCGGCTGGAAGCTTCGAGTGCTACTGGCGCAGGCTTTGTTTTCTGATCCTGATATTTTGTTATTAGATGAGCCAACCAACAACCTCGATATCAATACGATCAACTGGCTTGCAAACGTCCTTAACCGTCGTAAGTCGACCATGATCATTATCTCGCATGACAGGCACTTTTTGAATTCTGTCTGCACCCATATGGCTGATATTGACTATGGTGAGTTACGTGTTTATCCCGGTAACTACGAATCCTTTATGGCTGCATCTTCGTTAATACGAGAGCAGTTACAAACCTCTAATGCTAAAAAGAGTCAGGAACTGAGTGAGCTGCAAGACTTTGTTAATCGATTCTCAGCCAATGCGTCAAAAGCCAAACAGGCGAGTTCGCGGGCGAAGAAGATGGACAAAATTAAACTCGACGAAGTGAAACCATCGAGTCGAGTCAGCCCATTCATTACCCTCTTGCAAGAGAAAAAGCTCCATAGACAAGCGTTAGTATTAGAAGGCCTTTCTCATGGTTTTGACGGTGAGAAGTTGTTTGATAAGGGTAATTTAATTCTTGAAGCGGGTGCAAAACTGGCTGTAATTGGTGAAAATGGTACGGGTAAGACAACGTTCTTGCGCTGTCTAATTGATCAAATTCAGGCCAACGCTGGTACCATGAAATGGTCAGAAAATGCCAACATTGCTTATTGTCCTCAGGATAATACAGACGATTTTAATAATGATTTAAACTTGTTTGATTGGATGTCTCAGTGGCGTCAAGCCAAGCACGACGAACTCATGGTTCGTGGTATGTTAGGACGGTTATTATTTACCGCTGACGATTCTAAAAAGAAAGCCAAAGTTTGTTCTGGTGGTGAAAAAAATAGGCTTCTATTTGGCAAGTTAATGATGTCTGATGCCAACGTACTCATTCTTGATGAGCCCACTAACCACCTTGACATGGAATCAATTGAAGCGCTGAATCAGGCTTTAGCAAAGTATGACGGCACCGTCATTTTCGTTAGTCATGATCGCGAATTTGTATCATCACTTGCGACTCGTATTGTTGAAGTGAAAGATCAGCAGTTGATCGATTTTCAGGGTAGTTATAATGAGTATCTCGCCAGTCAGGAAAGCTTAACCAAGGTTGCTTAAAAAATAATGGGCGAGCTCGTTTTGAAACGTCATTCTGCGTAGGCATTCCTAGCCAACTTCATATAGGTAATCTTACGCAGGATTATTTTTATATAATCGTGACACAGCAGGGATTAAAAAGACCATTAGGGGTTTTTCTGCTCGCAATTCATTTGTAGGATCTTTATGCTGCAGTCGTATGGATGATCTTCCTACTTTAACGTCCAAACCTGACGCATCTGGCCATTTCTTTGGTATTGCTACTGTTCTAGTTTCTGCCGCCTCGTTTGGGCTCATGCCCGTTTTTGCTTCTCTGTCTTATGACGGTGGTGGCAATGCCATCTCCTTCAATTTAATCCGTACCATTGCCATCTTATTATTCATCACCCCCTTCGTCTTTTTATTAAAGCGTGGATGGCGGGTTCCCCAAAAAGCGATTATTCCGGTCTCTTTGACTATGGTTGGTAATCTGACCTTGGGTATTAGCATATTAAGTGCGGTTCAATACATTCCAGTCGCACTGGCACTATTGATTGTGTACATCTATCCAGCATTGGTAATAGTTATCGAAACGTTGGCCAATCGACAAAAAATATCACCCTTACACAGCATAGTTTGTCTATTGGCTTTTATGGGCTTGGGTTTAGTGCTAACACCTTCTTTTGGAGATTTGGACTGGAGAGGAGTTGCCTTTGCTTCTGCAGCCTGTATCAGTCTGACATTGCTAATGTTAGCGGTACACCGCGCTAGACGTGATGTAGATGAAGTGACGTTGCTTTTTTGGAGCAATATTGGCGGGTTACCGCTGATTATTTTAATGGTACCTTTATTGGGTGGCTTAGCATTACCCGAAACCAAAGTTTCTTGGATGGCACTGGCAGCTGGCAGCTTCTTTTATATTGTCGGGTTTTGGGGATATACTTTATCAATGCGTTTTATTAGCGCTAGCCGAGCATCACTCCTTTTTAACGTGGAGCCTATCGTCGCTATTATTGCGGCTGCAGCGATATTGGGCGAATATTTGGATTGGGTGCAGTTATGTGGTGCGGTGCTGGTAATTATAGCCGTTTATTTGGCAACTAAATCTTAACCCTCTTTTTAGCCGTTAGTAAGACATTAGCCATTTCTGGTCGCGGTTAAGGTGTCAATTAAAATGCTGATACTGATATTTTGCAATGCTAAAGGATTAAAATTTTTGTGGCCTAAACTCGGTTGAGTTTGATATTTTCATTAACTTAAAAAACGTCATCTTTTATTGCTTCCATCGATACATTAGTCGACGTGCTGCCGACAAATGGCAGGGTGCTAATGACTTCACCCAGTACGTAGCGATAACTTTTCATGTTGCGGGTTCTGACCTTCAAAAGGTAATCAAAAGCACCAGCAATCATATGACACTGCTCGATTTCAGTCACTGCCAGTACGGCTATATTAAACGCGTTTAGGGCTGATTTAGTTGTATCGGTTAGTTTAACTTCCACGAACGCAATATGGTCCTTGCCCAATTTAGTCGGGTCAAGCACGGCTCGAAATCCCAGAATATAACCGTCTGTCTGAAGTCTTTTTAATCTCACCTGACAAGCCGATTTCGACATACCGACTCGCTTTGCCAATTCAGTAACTGGTATGCGACCATCATGACCCAACATTTCTAGAAGCTTATAATCTGTTTGGGTCAAATACCCATTATTTATGATCATTTTAAGTTTATTTCCCCAAAATTAAGAAATAATAAGTTTAAAGTTCGAATCAATTCAAATTAACAGGAATATTGCCCAGTCAATTTAGGTTATCTTATTCCTGCCATTATTCAAGAGATTAAGCTCATGTCAGTACTTAAATCTGTGCGGGAACGAATTCTACGCAACCACATTCGTGATGAACATCTGCTACTGACAGAGCTGCAGAAAAAATTCGAAGTGTCACCCCTGACGCGTAACCGGATCTGTACGCGGGCCGCGAGACTGGTAGAAGCAATTCGCTCGGGTGATAAACCCGCTTTAATGGAAGTGTTTCTAGCTGAATATGGCCTATCGACCGATGAAGGCGTGGCGTTGATGTGTTTGGCAGAAGCCTTATTACGAGTGCCAGATTCTCATACTATCGATGCTTTAATTGAAGATAAAATTGTGCCCTCGTCTTGGGGCGAACATTTAGGTCGCTCGAGTTCATCTTTAGTGAACGCTTCAACCTGGGCGTTGATGTTAACGGGCAAAATTCTGAAAGATGGCCAAGGTGTTGCGTCAGTCCTAAAAGACGCTCTAAAACGAGTGGGTGAGCCAGTAATCCGCACTGCTGTTGCTCGCGCCATGAAGGAATTGGGTCATCAATTTGTGTTGGGTGAGACTATTAGCGAAGCCGTTAGACGAGGCCAAAACCGACAGGACAGAGGTTATACCTACTCCTATGATATGCTCGGCGAAGCGGCTTTAACCGCTAAAGATGCGCGAGGATATTTTTCAGCCTATAAAAACGCCATTGCCGAACTAGCACCATTTTGTACTTCAGATGATATTCGTCAAAATCCTGGTATTTCGATCAAATTATCTGCCTTACATCCGCGCTATGAAGTTGGACAATCAAAACGTGTGATGACTGAGCTCGTCCGCAGTACACTTGCCTTAGCTAAACAGGCAAGCATGGCGGGAATGGGTTTGAATATTGACGCTGAAGAGTCTGATCGACTAGACTTATCGTTAGATGTCATCGAAGCAGTTTTATCTGATGCCTCTCTCTCAGGCTGGGATGGCTTTGGTGTTGTTGTTCAAGCCTATGGTAAACGAGCCACTGACGTTATTGACTGGTTGTATGCACTGGCTAAAAAATATGACAGAAAAATCATGGTGCGATTAGTCAAAGGTGCCTATTGGGATACAGAAATAAAGCGTTCACAGGTTGAAGGTTTATCAGGGTTCCCTGTCTTCACGCAGAAGGCCGCAACTGATGTCTCATTCATTTGTTGTGCACAAAGTTTATTATCGAAAACAGATCGTATTTATCCTCAGTTTGCGACTCATAACGCCCACACTGTTGCTGCCATTATCGAAATGGCTGATGATATTGATGTGTTTGAATTTCAGCGATTACACGGCATGGGAGACGCGTTACATGACAGAGTCCTCATTGAGGAAAAAACTCGGTGTCGAATTTATGCGCCCGTTGGGGCACATCGTGATTTGCTCGCGTATCTAGTGCGACGCTTACTTGAAAACGGTGCGAACAGTTCTTTTGTTAATCAAATTGTTGATAGCAATGTACCTCCATCGGAAGTAGCGTCAGACCCCTTTGCAAAATTGAGCGACAGTTTTGAGAATCTAGCGGTTGTGCATCCCTTTAAACTGTATGAGGCAGAGCGCCGAAATTCGAAAGGCTGGGATTTACATGATGCTAATGACTTAGTTGCGATTGAAAATGCTCGTCATTTTCACCAATCTAGGCAGTGGTCAGTGGGTCCTTTAATTGCTGGTCCACTAATTACAGCAAAGCTGACTGGGGCGAAGACTCTTGTAGTTATTAATCCAGCACAACCTTCTGATCAAGTGGGTGAAGTAGTTCAGGCCTCTCTGGATGATGTCGAAATGGCACTGACTCATGCCACCAGTTGGCAGGCATCAGCGGCAGAACGAGCAGCTATATTGGTGAAAGCATCAGATTTATTCGAAGAAAATTTTGGCGAGCTCTTTGCAATTTTGAGTCGAGAAGCTGGTAAGACGCCACTCGATGCCATTGCTGAATTGCGAGAGGCGGTTGATTTTTTACGCTATTACGCCGCTCGTGGGCAGGAACTGTCCGACCCATCACGCGGTATTATTGCTTGCATATCACCCTGGAATTTTCCGTTAGCCATTTTCGTGGGACAAATTTCTGCGGCGCTTGCAGCGGGTAATGGTGTTATTGCCAAACCAGCCGAGCCGACCGCAATTATTTCTTTCATTGCCGTTAAACTAATGCACGAAGCGGGCGTTCCCACTGAGGTACTCCAGCTATTACCTGGGCCAGGTTCGATAGTCGGTGTAAAAATCACCTCTGATCCACGTATTAAAGGTATTTGTTTTACTGGATCGATTGCAACCGCACAGGCCATTAATCAAGCAATGGTCGAACAGATCGATCCAACTGCACCATTAATTGCTGAAACGGGTGGTTTAAATGCGCTGATTGTCGATAGTACCGCCTTACCTGAGCAGGCTATTAAAGATGTTATTGCCTCTGCATTTCAATCGGCTGGCCAGCGTTGTTCTGCTTTGCGCCTATTGTATTTACAGGAAGAGATAGCCGCACCGTTTCTAGATATGCTGTATGGAGCAATGGATGAATTAGTCGTAGGAGACCCTTGGTCATATGCAACTGATTTAGGCCCCGTTATTAACGAAGCCGCTCGATCAGATATAAACCAATATATCCAAACTGCACGCTCTGAAGGTCGATTATTAAAGCAAATAACGGCACCAACTGAAGGCACCTTCGTAGGCCCTGCAGTAATCAAGGTGAAAGGAATGCTTGATATGGCGAAAGAAATCTTTGGACCTGTCTTGCATGTTGCTACATTTAAAGCGAACGAACTTGACTCCCTTGTAGATGATATCAATAGCAGTGGTTATGGCCTCACTTTTGGTATGCACACAAGAATTGATAGTCGGATTGAGCAAGTTACATCGCGTTTGAACGTTGGCAATATTTATATCAATCGTAACCAAATAGGCGCCATCGTGGGCACTCAACCTTTTGGTGGGGAAGGTCTTTCTGGGACAGGCCCCAAAGCTGGAGGACCAAGCTATGTATCACGGTTTACACAGCCTGAGATGATTACACTTGATGAGGTGAAGGCCAATTTTGTTCCTATCGAACAGGTACAGGCGCGCATTGATGCGGTTCGGTTAATTAGGCCAGCTCTGCTTGAAACACTTGATTTACCAGGGCCGACCGGTGAATCGAACCGGCTTTCTACTTATGGGCGTGGGGTAGTACTCTGTCTAGGGCCAACTAAAGAAGCCGCTTTGCAGCAAGCCAGTCTGGCTAAAACTAATGGTTGTATCGCCATTTGTATCGCCCCTGGAATATCTGATATTGATGGCCTTAATGGCGTGCTGGATAGGGAAGATTTAGGGGTTTTAAATGGATTTCAACTCATCGTACTATGGAGTACTACCAATGACTTGCGCGCTACGCGTCAAGTGTTAGCTAAGCGAAAGAGTGCCTTAATTGGACTGTGCGCAGAACAGGACTTTGCTGTCCGTTGTCAAATTGAACGTCATATTTGTATCGATACAACTGCCGCTGGTGGTAATGCGAGTCTTTTGGCAGAAGCGGGATGATGTTTTACTTGCTATAGTAGGTTTTAGTCGCAATTGATCCGAAGACTCGATGTGATGTTTAAAAAAAGACGCAAAATCTAAAGTTATTTATTTTAAATACTACTAGAATAATGCGTTAGATTTTTGATCTTTTGCAGATCTATTCCTGGAGGGAAAATGTTCAAATCTGTTAGCAGTCGAAGTGCCGGTGAGAAAGCGTTACGTCTTAATCTTGATGAAACGAAATACGGGACAATTGTTGAAATTGGTGCTGGGCAAGAAGTGGCTCGCCAATTTTTTAAGGCTGGTGCAGCCGCAGGTACTATTGCTAAAACAATGTCTGCCTATGACATGACATTTTCTAATGCTATTTATGGCGTGCAGGAAGATCGACGCTATGTCAGCAAATCAAGAGTCAAATCAATGATCGAACAAGAGTTTGATCTGGTGATCAATCGGGTTGGTACATCACGACCTGAAGCCTCACGATTCTTTGCCTATGGTGCAACCGTGGCAGCTAAAAGTTACAACTCAGATAATGAATGCCATGCTTGGTGCGGTATACGCATCCAAATGTATCCAGGTGCAGCGCCGTCTGAAGTTGTCGTTCACATACGAATGCGTGATGAAAATGCAGAAAGCCAACAAACGGCACTTGGCTTATTTGGCGTTAATTTAATCTATGCCTGCTACTATTATATTGAAAATACTAAGAAAATCATGGAGTCGTTGACTGATGGTATGTCTCTAGGGCAAGTTGAAATTGATTTTATCGAGTTCAAAGGCCCTTATTTTGAAGAGATTGACAATCGTTCGATTAATCTGCACTTAATTCGCAGCTGGAAAACACGCGCGATCATGTTTAAGCCCGATGGTTCTGTCATCGTCCCGGCTGAAATGCTGTACAAAAAAAATGTTTTGACTATCCGCGGTTCGTTTCGGCCAGTTACCCGTTTAAATGTTGACATGATCGAACAAGGTATGAAAGCGTTTAGCGCGATTGAAGGCGTCACACCAGAAAACAGCGTGGCCTTAGCAGAAATTTCACTGAATGATTCACGAGGAAGCGATCTGATGGTGTCTGAATCAGACTTGCTCGCTCGAGTGCATTTGCTTAACTCCCTAGGTTATAGCGTAATGATATCTGATTACACACGCTACTTTTCTTTGCGCGCTTATTTTAGGCAGTTTACTAAGCTACAAATTGGTATCGTAGTCGGACTAATTAATATACGAGAGATTTTTGACGAAAGCAGTTATCGAGGCGTTGAAGGCGGAATACTAGAAGGTTTTGGTAAACTCTTTCCCGATAATACGCGCTTGTTAGTTTACCCAGAAATCGACCATGCAGACCAATTACGCGATTTTACTAACGTAACACTTCCGGAAAACTTACAGTTTCTTTATGAGCACCTAGTCGTCAATAAGTTTATTTTTGGAATTGATAGTAGTGATCAAAAATTACTAAAAATATTTTCACGAAATGTGCTCAAGCAATTACCGAATGGACGGGGTGATTGGGAGAAATGCCTGCCGAAAGGAGTTGCAAATGAAATTATTAAAAACCGTTTCTTTGGTTATCGGGGATAATTACCGTAGGAATAAGCTCAAACAGACGCTATCTGTTAAAAATAGCGCCTGTTAAAGCAGGGAGCTTCTAACGCATTGTAACTAGCTCTTCAGAACTGGTTGGATGAATAGCAATGGTGTCGTCAAAGTCCTTCTTGGTTGCGCCCATTCTGATCGCAACAGCAAATCCCTGTAACATTTCGTCGACACCTGGACCAATGACATGGCAACCAATAACCACTTCACTCTTACCTAAACAAACCAATTTCATTGCGGTGGGTACTGAGTGATCTGATATTGAGTTATACATCGCGGTAAATTCAGTTTGATAAATGGTTACTGCATCGCCGTGTTCCTTTTTAGCTTCTTCTTCAGTGAGCCCAACTGTTCCAATTGGCGGATGACTGAATACCACGGTAGCAATGTTTTGGTAATCGACATGCCTATCAGATTGACCATCGTAAAGGCGATCGGCTAGACGTCGGCCAGCAGCGATAGCGACCGGTGTCAGCGGCGCACGCCCAGTAATATCGCCAAGGGCAAAGATATGATCTTGATTGGTGTTTTGAAATAAATCGCAGGGAATATAACCGAGCTGATCGACTTCAACACCTGATTTCTCTAGATCAAGATCAACATGGTCTGGGTTGCGACCCACTGCAAAAAGAACCTGATCAAGCCCTGATTGACTTCCGCCTTGATTGTCATTCACATTAAGCTGTCCGTTGTTTTGAGTAATGTGAGTAATTTGAGTATTAGTTTTAAGCGTAACGCCTGACTTTTGTAACGCGTCAAACAACGTCGTTTTTAACAGGCTATCAAATTCACCCAAGACATGGGACTTTCGGAGGTACATCGTAACGTCGGTGCCTAAAGAATTTAAAACGCCAGCTAATTCAACTGCAATATAACCTGAACCAACGATAGCGACTTGCTTTGGCAGACTGTCCATAGCGAAAAAGCCATCTGATGTAATGGCATGCTCTACGCCAGGAATGTTGGGCAGAGTTGGCGTGGTGCCAGTCGAAATAACAATATGATTTGCACTATATTGCTGGCCATCTACTTCAAGTGTGTGAGGATCAATAAAGCGCGCATTACCTATGAGTTCATCAATGCCTAGGTCTTTAAGATAACCGTGATACCAGTGGTTAATACCATCGATGTAGGCCTCACGTTTTTTGACCAGTTTGCCCCAGTCGAATCCATTATTGCTGACATCAAAACCGTAGCTTTTGGCATCTTCAATTGAATGGGCCAAGTTGGCACCAAACCACATAATTTTTTTCGGTACACAACCAACATTGACGCAGGTGCCACCCACTTTACCACGTTCGACTACGGCACATTTTTGGCCATAACTAACGGCTCTTTCCACTACCGAAAGTCCACCACTGCCGGCACCGATGGCGATGACATCATAGTCATAATTATGTTTCATAGGTTTCATAGATTTTCCGTTGAATGTTAGTTTTTGTATTAATCAATAAGATCAAGCCTGCATCATAATGAAATAAATTGACGCTATTGGACAGTTCAGTTGTCATAGGTTCCGTTTAAATTTGAGCTCTACTCAGACATTCAGCCACAACCGTAGCTGCTATTAAGCTGCGGTCTAAGTCCATATTCGGCAGGTCAACTCGTTTGATCTGAATGTCTACCTCAACTGATCCACCCCCCATCAGTTTGGCTTTTTCTGTTACGTAAGCGCTTGCCAACGCACGGGCTTGTTCAAGCGCATCGTTCGACGCACTAAAAAATATCGGTTTGTCGGTGTGATGCAAATGATAACCACCCGATTCTGTGGTGGTGATCTCAATCACTGTGCGGATTTTTATTTGGCCAATGGCGGCGCCAATTGCATTTGCGACTTCGGCATTGGTGGGTATCATGCAATCACTATTGAGTCGCTTGCCAACATCCGCATAAAATACTTGAGCTGGTCCGCCAACGGCAACAATTGGAATGCTAGATGTGAACTGAATCGACAGATCATTTAATTGGTTTTCACCATTGATCACTGCCTGAACGAGTGGATTATCCATGGTGAAATCAAAGCCACTTAGTTGATTGATAATTAGATAACTACTCTTGGCGACCATGGCGTCGAATATGCGACGAGCAAATTGTTGTATCTCTGATTCTAAGTTATCGTCTTTCCATGAAATAAGTCCGAATGATCTGCCTAGCATTAGACAGGCTAAAAGTGCAGCTTCGGTAGACCATTGTGATTGCAACCCAAGTGCATGAGCGGCATCGCTTGGCGTCAAGCCTGAAACCTGAACAATACCACGAGCCAGCAAGCGTGCGAGACGTGACCTGTCAGCGGCGCGAGCAGCCATTTTGTCGTATAATTTTGGTTCGTCACCTATGCGATAAATGAGTTCGATATCTTCTGAAGACAAACTTGAAGGCAGATTTTTTTGATCTATTCCTTCCGCTAAAAAGATAAATCGTATTGCTGCTGCGAGTCCCATGCCTTCGCCTAGGCTAGTCTTAAGTTGACTGATAACCTGAGGGAAACGTGTGCAAACAAGTGATAGTGGTACGACTCGGTTGGCTTTTAAACTGACAATACCCTTGAAGTTGATGTCGACTTCACTATCGCCACCCAGTCCAATAGTTTGCATATCAATCGCTCGGACTAGAGTCCGATAGCCACCCGCCATTGCACCTTTTTCGTTTAACGTGGGCCAGCCATTACGAACGATTGCGACATCGGTCGTGGTGCCACCCACGTCCGATATGATGAAATTGTTTAAGCCTGAAATGTAGTTGGCACCAATGACACTTGCGGCTGGGCCAGATAGAATCGTTTCAATGGGTTTGTCGACTATTGAATCGGCACTGGCAATAGAGCCATCACCTTTAACAATCATTAAAGGCGCGTCAATATTTTGCTCCTGCATGGCACTTCGTACGCTCTCCACTAGGTTGAAAATGAGCGAAACAATGCGCACATTAAAAGTAGCGGTCAAGGCTCGTAGTGGGCCATTCAAGCCATCTGATAATTCACTTGATGCGGTCACCGGGGAGCCAGTTAACTGCCGAATGATTTGCTTTGCCCGTTGTTCATGGTTGGAGTTTCGAATGGAGTAGTTAGCCGATACAGAAAAAGCCTCTATAGAATCATTCAACGCGAGTATTTGCTCTTTTAAAGAGACTTCATCTAGCGCGCAGGTTTCACTGCCGTCGTATTCATGCCCGCCTGAGATGCGAATAATTTTAGCGCTAGGTATGGCGTCGTGGAGCTTGCTGCGTTTCACCATATCGTCACTGAAACCAATGAGTATGGCTGCAACTGACGATCCCATACCTTCGACGAGTGCATTGGTCGCTAAAGTGGTGGATAGCGACACAAGCGCTACCTGGCTTGTATCAAGGCGTTGAGCCGACTCTGCTATGACTGCTTTAAGCGCGTTTGCCACGCCTATTTCTAGATTGCCTCGGGTCGTAAGCGCCTTGGCAGTAGCAATCACCTCATGCGATTTTGCATCAATAATGACTGCATCAGTGTAGGTTCCACCGGTATCAATACCAATATTAAAGTTAGCCATTGTCACAATTCTACATTCATCATTTAAGCCTTAACTGTAACAGTTCTTTGGGTGTAATTTGATTATTGAAAACAATTTATTAGCAATTATTTTATGAAATATGATTGTTCAAATTTCTAGGTGCTTGATAAATCCTTATATCACATTATAGTCTTTAGTAACTTTAAAGGAGAAGGAACATGAAAACAGTCAGTCAGTTAATTCATGGGAAGATAAATCAAATTTGGTCGGTGGCGCCAGATGACACGGTACATAACGCTGTAACACTACTCGTAGAAAAAGATATCGGTGCCTTATTGGTCATTAAACACAATAAATTGGTAGGTGTCGTATCAGAAAGGGACTGTACTCGAAAAACTTTACTGAGCGGGTTATCGGCTGTTGAAACAACAGTTGAGTCGATTATGACGTCAAAAGTCGCCTGCGCAAAACCGGACTATACTCTCGACGAGTGCATGGCACTGATGTCTAAAAAACGCGTAAGGCATTTGCCAATAATGGATGGTGACGAAATTGTCTGCGTTATTTCAGTGGGAGATTTAGTCAAGGAAGTCATTGCTGAGCAACAAATGCTCATTAATCATTTGGAGCACTATATAAGCGGTTAACATCAAGACGTGATCACTGGGTCTGACGATAAGGAATCACTTAAAAAGTAAGTGATGAGTTTCAATATATCTTGTTATTGTCGATGTCTATGTTGTAGGCATAGTTAACAAATAAGTCAGTTTCCAGCGGCCATCAAAACCAACACAAGTTTGCAAATCAAAAAGGTCAATCTTGTTAATGTTCGCATAGACATTATCAACATTAATAAAGTGGCTTAAATGAAAACTAGGGTATCTATTATAATCTGTTATGTACTCAAAGATTCCTATCAGTAAGGCATGGCTATCAAAGGATTCTTGTTCCAACCCCCTTTAGATAGCGGATCCACCCAAATTATAAGTAAGACGCGTTAAAGAGTATCACCAACTAATCAATTGGACCCCAAAGCATCTTGTCGAGGCTGTCATCAGGATCGACTGTGACTACTTTGTTGGACTCAAACAATACGCCTTCTCGCTTTAAAAGTTTAGCTTGCTCACGATAGGGTTCTGAGTCAGGTTCAAAAGCCAATGTCCTATCTGACTTAACAACTCGATACCAAGGTAAAGGGTCGGGTGACCGACCCATTGCCGCAGCTACCATACGAGAATATCGAGGAAATCCAACCACGCTGGCGACTTGTCCATATCCCATGACTTGACCGACTGGGATGCTTTTCACCGTTGCCCATATTTTGATATCAAAGCTATCTCGAAATTTTGTCATATTTGAAGTTTACCGATAAATTTCATAGTAGAGTAGTCGTCCTATCTAAAAAGAATAGTACTCGTTTTCTTTATCATAAATCATTATAATAGAGGTAGCTATAATCATAAAAATAGATTTAAAAAATAATGGAAATTCGTCAATTACAATCCTTAATAAAATTAATCAATTGCAACTTTAGTGTGAGTAAAGCGGCTGATGAAATGTTTCTAGTGCAGTCGGCGGTCTCACAGCATCTTAAAAAACTAGAAGATGAGCTGGGCTCGGATTTATTTGTACGCAAAGGCAAACGTTTAATCGGATTAACGCCGATTGGTGAACAAGTGGCTAAACATGCTCAAACTACGCTAGCCTCAGTCAATAGCATCCGAGCGATTGGCTATGACTATATCAATCAGAATGAAGGTGTCTTGCGAATTGGCTCTACCCATGCTCAGGCACGCTATATACTGCCGCCTGTTGTGAAGGCCTTTAACGCCGCCTACCCTCGAGTTGAGTTGCAAATTCATCAAGGCACGCCGAAGCAACTAGTGCAATGGGCTATAGGTGACGAAATTGACTTTTCTATTTGTACTGAAGCATTAGCTGAATCGTCGCAATTGACCAATATTCCATGCTATCAATGGAACAGAAGCCTAATTACCTTGCCGGATCATCCGCTGTTAGTGAAACAAACACTGTCGCTAGAGGACCTTTGCGATTACCCAATAATAACCTATGTCTATGGTTTTACAGGGCGACGTTCGTTTAGTGATACATTCGAGACGGCTCACTTAGAACCACATGTCGTTCTAAGTGCGGCCGACACCGATGTTATAAAAACCTATGTCAGAGGTGGAATGGGGGTAGGTATTATCGCCAGCATGGCGCTCGATGGAGACAATGATCAAGGTTTAGTTAGTCGAGATATGAGTCATTTGTTTCCTTGGGAAACCACCAGAATCGCCTATTTAAACGATAAATTTTTACGCCAGTATCAACAAAAGTTTATTGATCTTTTTTTAGCCTATGTACATAAATCTGAGAACAATAAAATTAAAAATTTACCTGTCTAATGGCTTTAAAACCGACGATTTATAAAATAAAAATTGACCTTTCCAATACCGATCAAGGGCATTACGACAGTTATCCACTGACGATTGCACTGCATCCATCAGAAACATCAGAAAGAATGATGGCGCGTGTTTTGGCTTTTTGCATTAATGCTCAAGAGGGCCTGACGTTTACTCGAGGGCTCAGTGCGATTGAAGAACCTGATATCTGGAGCCTTAGTTTAGATGGCCAGATAAATCTCTGGATCGATGTCGGAGAACCTCGAGCAGACCGAATTAAAAAATCGTCTCATCTCGCATCGCGTGTAAAAATATATAGCTTTAATGCAAAGTCAGACGTGTGGTGGCAACAGGAAGTAAAGCAAAAAGTTAATCCGAAGGCGTCTGTATTTCAATTTGACTGGGACGCTATACAATCGCTTGCGTTACTGCTCGAAAGAACAATGAACATGGCGGTTATCATAACCGATAATTCGGCTTATATTGCCACAGGCAAAGGGGAATGCGAGGTGAGTTGGAAAGAAATGCAAAAGGCTTAATTAGTGGCACAGTTCTTTCCAGTCGATATATTATAACGGCGACCATTAACTAACCGAACCGTACTTGCTTCCCTTATTGGTTCAAGTCAACAAGGGATGAGTGAGTAGGCTTGTCTATTTTTACAATTACATGTCGTCAATTAATGATTCAATGTAAGCCAGTCGGCTCGTCATTTCTTGGTGCAAGCGTCGTAATTCATCTTTAACAATCGTTGCATTCTCGACGTTGGTTTTTTTGTTATTGACAATGTATTCCAGCTCTTCAATTGCTTTTTGGACAAAAGGTGAAATTTCATATACAACTTGAGTTTGACGAGAACCACTATCAGTTACGATAGTTTTACTCGCTCGGCCGAATTCGAAACGTTTGCTGCCCGGTAGAAAAGAGCCTTTCTTGCGACGATAAATAATACGCAGGTGGTCCGTGTGATTTGACGTGGTCAAAGAGAATCTCTCAATTTGTTCTGGGTTATTTATGCCCATTTCGGTCAAAGTAGGGTAATTTTTCATTTTCAATACACCTGTTTTATTAAAGGTTAAAACTGCTCAAGATAGTGGGGATTATTTAATACATTGATGTTTATAACGCCTAGATAATAGCATTAAATTCATTTAGGTTGTTGGCCAGTGTTAAATTGGTCTGTTAATTTTAAGTAAAGTGTTAATACAAATTTAAAGGAGTAATTCGATGAAGATGATTCATCCACAATTATTGAAGGATTGTTTTGTTTTAGGGTGCTTTCCGCTGTGCCATTTGTTGCTCGCGAAAGATTCCAATTATCCCTGGTTTATTTTGGTGCCAAATAGACAAGATATTTCCGAAATTCACCAATTGTCAGCTTTAGATCAGCAGCAACTAATAGCTGAATCGAGCGCTTTAGGTCAGTGCTTAATGACCTCACTGAAAGGAGACAAACTAAACGTGGCAGCACTGGGTAATATGGTTCCTCAGTTACACATGCACGTCATTGTCCGATATAAAATAGATGCCGCATGGCCAGGACCGATCTGGGGTAAGGTCACACCGAAAGTATACGATGAGCTTGAACTAGCGGAATTAAAAACTCAGTTAAAAAAATGGGCGCTTCCCAACTTCACAGCTGTCTATTAATGAAAAAATTTATAAAATAAATAAGCATTTTAATCGGACTAATGCCAAGCCGCCATAAAGCAACGGCTAAAGCTCAGTTGCCTGTGATATTCTTAAAATTTAATTTCTATTTTGTTATGTACTTGCCGTCATTCACTAAATGTCACACCCATCCGAGGACTCAACAGAATGTTTAATCTATCGATTGTCCTAACGCTCTGTTTGATTGCCTTTTATTGGTGGCATAGTGGTGACTTTAAAGCGCTTGCAATGGGTTTTGCTAGTCGACATTGCGATCAGTTCAATCTTCAACTACTCGATCAAAGCATGGTGATCAAAGGGATTTGGGTAGAAAAAAATGCGAATAGTTTTTTATCTGTGAGGCGTAGTTATCAATTTGAATTTAGCACAACAGGTGAACAACGTTACCTAGGCTTATTGACTATAGTTGGTTTAAAGCTCAAATCAATCGATACTGAAACTTATCAATTACCGCGCTCCAACTAAAATTATCAAGAGATAAATACACCAGCTTCACAAGTTTCTTACGGATTGAAAAAATTGTTTTTACCGGTTTATTTTGCGCATGATTCCAGTCGCCCTATCGAACCTTATAGTGGGAATAGTTTAGTAGGCTATTGGCATTCAATTGAAATCATGCAAACGCTTTATTTGCTCCATAGGCACATATCTATTACCACCGCCGTTGGGTTTTTCCCTGCAAAAAACAAGTGCTATTATCAGTAATACTAACGGGCTAAATTTGATCGTTTCATTTTCCCATCTACCATTGGAAAGTGAATGGCCGATGCAAATACCAAAAGTTGTGGCTATAAGGTAAAAATAGTTAATATGATTTTTTATTAAAGTGAAAGGCCTTTTCTTTGGGTGTTCTAAAGCATGCAGTAACTCTATGATGTCAGTTAAACATCATCACTATTAGCCCATTTTTATATAAATTTCCTTCAAGAAATCTTGATAGCGGCCGACGTTATTAAGACAAACTAAAATTTACCTCAATACATATTCGTATGGAGCTAAAGTAGGTTATATCTGTGGCTAAAAGGCCATCAAAAGGAAAAATAATGACGAAGTTATCACTAAATTTGCAAATCACTCTGCTCACTATTGGCTCGATGGTGTTTTTGGCAGCGCTACTAACGTTTACTTCTGTGTCACAAAGTACCGAGGCGTTAAAAAAAGAAACCTCCAATAAATTAACTTCACTTAGAGATATTAAGAAAAATCAGTTAGAGCGTTTTTTCCGACAAGGAAAAGTTGATATAGAATCACTATCAGGAAGGTCTAGTCTAATTGCGTTAGCTGATACATTGTTAGTAATAGCTGGTGGATTGAAGCCGAATGACAAGTTCCCGGTGGATGATGGCTATACAACAGACGTAACTAAACCCTTCGAAGCAGCGCTCCAAAGTTATCGTAATGACTATGGCTACAGCGATATATCGGTCATAAGCCCAGACAATGGGTATGTTATGTATACCGCGGCAAAAGCCTCTGACTATGGAGAGAATCTAAATTCTGGCTTCTTACAATCAAGCGGCTTGGCACAGGTCTGGCTAAAAACAAAATCATCTAATCGCACCAGTTATGTTGATATGACGTCATACGCACCAAGTAACAATTCGCCTGTTATGTTTATTGGCACTCCCATTATTCAGTATGAAACAACTGTCGCGATATTGGTACTTCAACTTACCGCTAATGAGATTGATAGCTTTATGGGGTATCGCAAAGGATATGGGGAGACGCAGGAGGATTATCTGGTCGGCACCGATAATTTGATGCGTAGTAGTAGTTTTCTTGATCCCGTCAATCGTTCGCTTGTTGCATCATTTGCAGACCCTGATCTTGGCACAATTGATACCGATGCAACAAAATCTGCTTTCGCAGGTGAGAGTAATACTGAGGTCCTTATTAACTACAATGGCAGTCTTGTTTTGTCTGCATATTCATTAGTCAAGGTTGATGACGACATATCTTGGGCAATCATTTCTGAAATTGATCAATCAGAAGTATTGATTACGCCGAATGCTATTAGAAATTCCATATTGATTCAGGCCTTAATGTTATTGATTTTATTTGTGAGCATTTCAATACTGCTGGTGAAAATTGGAATAATAAGGCCGCTCAATGAATTTAAAAATACGTTACATCAAATGGCACTAGGTAAAAACTTAACTATTTCTTTAAAAACAGATACCCCCAAAGAAATCAGGGAAATGGCGGAAAGTGTTAATAACTTAATTTCTGAGCTCAGAGAATTACTATCCAATGCCAAGCAATCTTCAAATGAAAATGCATCTATAGCACATGAACTATCAACTAGCTCGTTAGGCGTTGGAAGCAATGTCGAGAAGTCGGTTATTATCATTAACAACGCGTGTAGTCAGGCAAATGCTATTAATGAAGAGATTGTAAGAGCTATTTCAGATTCGTTAGAAGGCAAGGAAGGGATAGTGAGAGCAAGTGCAACCTTATCCAATGCTCGAGATGAAATTACTAAGTTAACACATAGAGTGCAGATTACAGCTGATAAAGAAATTGCTCTGGCTGTCGATATATCTAGATTGTCTGATGAAGCTGGCGAAGTAAAAGGTATACTTCAGGTAATTTCAAATATTGCAGAGCAAACCAATTTACTCGCTCTAAATGCTGCTATCGAAGCAGCCAGAGCAGGTGAGCATGGTCGCGGTTTTGCCGTAGTTGCAACTGAGGTTCGTGGCTTAGCAGCACATACACAATCGAGTCTTGGTGAAATAAATTCGACTATAGTCAAAATTATAAAAACGATTGAAAGTGTCAGCATTGACATGAATTCAAATTCAATTGAAATTAAAGAATTATCAGAAATAGCAAAAGTTGTTGATGGGCAGATCCATGAAACTGTAGTAAAAGTGGATTCAGCTACAGAGTTAAGTGATAAGACCGTAAAAGATTTTGAGTATACGGGGAAAAGCATTTCTTCCATTGTTGAGAAAGTTGAGGAAATTAGGGCTATTTCATCAACGAATGCTCGAAGCGTAGAGGAGATAGCATCGGCAGCAGAACATCTAAATTCGATGACGGAAGGTCTGAATGCACAGCTCGAATCATTTAGAACAGGTTAAAATTATTCTCATAGGTGCATCGACTGGCGGTCCGGGACATATTCAGAAAATTATTAAGTCCTTACCGTCAGATTTTTCTGCAGCGGTTATTATTGCACAGCATATTGGTGACGACTTTATTCCAAGTTTCGTTAACCAATTAAAACAAAGTTGTAAGATTGAAATTGAGGCTGTTTTTGGTGAGGTTGAAGTCAACCCAGGCAAAGTCTATATCTGCTCGAAAGTGACTGAATTTAAACGGTTAAATCAACGCTCATCACTCTGCCAAATTGAAGGTAAGGAAGCAAGGTATAACCCCGACATAGATGCGTTGTTTGCATCCGCATCTATTCTGGCTGCCTACCACCCAATCATGAGTATTATATTGACTGGTGTCGGTGATGACGGGGCAAAAGGATTACAAATGCTTTCCATCGCAGGGGCCAGCTGTATTGCTGAAAGTGAAGTTTCTGCCGTGGTTTATGGTATGCCGTTGCAAGCCAAACTAGCAGTAGATAATATTTCGGTACAGAGCCTTGATCAAATCATCCAGTCTATTGTCATGTTTGGTGTTTAATTAATGTTTGAGTGGTTTAAAAAGAAAGATCGGCTGGCAGAAGAGAGGGTTTTCAAAACCGTGCAATACGAGTTTAATGACGCCAAACCCATTGCCGATTTTTTTAAGATCACGACAGGTATCAACTTTGAAGACCAAATGTCGATACTGAAAAGTAAATTAACTAGCTTTTGTAAATTGAGGGAAATTGCTAATTTTGAATCTTGCTTACTGCAGTTAAAAAACAATCAGGAACTGAACCAGGAGCTGAATAATTATTTAACAACCAATGAAACTTACTTTTATCGCGAATTTGGACAAATTGAAGCTTTAGTGGACAAGGTTCGAATCGAGAAAAAATTAGCCGATATTTTGTGTATTCCCTGTTCTACCGGCGAAGAGCCTTACAGTATTGCGATTGCTTTACTGGAGGCCGGAGTTGATCAAAATAAGTTCAATATAGTCGGTATCGATATCAATACCGAAGCAATAGAACGCGCATTAGAAGGCATTTACAATAAACGGGACGTGAGTCGAATGCCCGGCGATTTAATTGAAAAGTACTTTACCCCTAATAATGATAAGTATTTTATTAAGCAAAAAATTAAAGATATGGTTAAATTTCGATCATATAACCTTTTTAATGAAGACATTGAAGAGCTTGGACGGTTTGACTTTATTGTTTCCAGAAATATGTTTATCTATTTTGATCTTGAAACAAAAAAAAGAGCCGCTTTAATTTTACAGAAAATACTTAAGAACTCTGAAAGCTGCATTTTTTATGGCCATGCAGACCTTTACTAAGGCAACCTGATTATTTTTAATGATCAGCGTGTTAAATTTGTTTTGTATGAGTAAAACACCTAGCCTAACTGATTGAAGGTGAACAGCACAGAATGACGATTACTCAAGGTGCTTTAACTGACCATACTTTCTCACCCCTGCCAATATATTCCTTATTTGGCCTTTAACTTTCCTATGTTCTTGACGGTTAACATCAGTGGAATGACGGTCAAGGTGTCTGTCGAACGAAGTCAGGAAGGATTGATCATTGACAGATTCTGGGTTAGCCTCTGAATCATTCATGACTGAGGATTTAAGCATTTGAATAACAACGAAATTGACTCTTAGCCATGCTATGTTTGGCTTTTGCTTTCACTGCACAGTGGGTTACTCATCAAGCTTATGGTAATGAAAATGTAATGGGTTGCTGTAATGGATAGGCGAGGTTTTTTCAAAAATATTGCCAATAAGTCGGCTGAAAGATCAGTTGAAGTCGTTAACAACAAAGTTAGTAGGCGTGCTGCCAATTGGATTCGGCCGCCTTATGCGTTGGATGAGACTGATTTTCTTTTGGCCTGTAGTCGCTGTGATCGTTGTGTTGAGGCTTGTCCGCATCAGGTTATATTCAAACTTCCGGAAAGGTTAGGTGCTCAAGTGGCGTTTACCCCCGCACTCGATCTGCTCAAGAAAGGTTGCCATCAGTGTGAAGATTGGCCATGTGTTAATGCTTGTAAAGACATGGCATTGGTTCTACCAAAACTAGATCCTAATGTCGAGCAGAGTTCAATAGAGCCAGAGCTACCCATGATGGCTCGTGCGGAAATCAATAGTAAAGCTTGCTTGCCCTATAACGGTCGTGAATGCGATGCTTGTGCCGATTCTTGTCCCGTGCCAAGCGCACTGACTTGGGATATGACGCTGCCAATTATCAATTTGCTGCTTTGCACGGGCTGTGGCATGTGTCGTGAAGTTTGTGTTGCAGATCCGAAGGCAGTCAATATTCGATCACTACATAACTCACTTGGTTACTAAAGTTGGTGTGTAATGAGACGAAGTGGGCGGTTATACGAACTGATTTAGCATTGATTCAAATTGATCTCTACCAACTTCTATTGCGCCAAGCGACATTAAATGTGCAGTCGCCATCTGACAGTCAATTAGTTCATAGCTGCCCGAATGAATTAAATGTTGCAGGCACAGTTTCGAGGCATTATTGGCCCGACTAAACATCGACTCACCAAAAAAGACGCTACCCAGTGAAATGCCGTATAGACCACCCACTAGCTGATCATCGGCATCCCAGCATTCAACCGAGTGGGCATGCCCTGCCTGATGCATGGCGAGATAAGCATTGATCATCGGATCGACAATCCAAGTGCCGGCTTGGTCTTCACGAGTCTCGGCGCAATGGCGTATAACGGATGCAAAAGCGAGATTTTGGGTGATTCGATAGGTTTGTTGTCGAATCAGTTTACGCAGACTTTTACTGAGGTGAAAATTGCTCGGTAACAGTATTGTTCGAGGTGCAGGCGTCCACCAAAGTATGGGTTCATCGTCACTGAACCAGGGGAATATTCCCTGTCGATAGGCGGCTAGTAACCAGTCGACACTGAGCGCTCCTCCCGCTGCAAGTAGCCCGTTAGGCTCATTTAAGGCTAACGAGGTTTCTGGAAAAGAGGGGGGTTGGTTAGACTCCAGCCAGGGGATCATTGCGGTAAGGCGAGTGTTGCATTAATTCGGTTTGATAATTGTTTATATGCTGATTTTCTTGCTTTAAGAAATTCGCGATGGCATCCCGAAATTCGTCATGCGCTATCCAGTGGCCCGACCAAGTTTTGGTCGGTAGGAAGCCTCGGCTGAGTTTGTGCTCTCCCTGTGCGCCTGGGTCAAAATGAGTCAGCCCGTGTTTAATGCAATAGTCGATGCCTTGATAGTAGCAGCATTCAAAGTGCAGGTTATTGGCAAACTGCTCACACCCCCATACTCGGCCATATAAGTGCGTATCACTTCGATAAAACAATGAGGCTGCGACGATGTTACCTTCGCTGCGAGCAGAGCCAACTAATACCTGTGGTGCTAAAGTGTGACCCAAGTGTTGAAAAAAATCGCGAGTTAATGTTGGTGTGCCGTGTTTTCTATTATAAATACTGGCATAGAGTTCATACACTTTACACCACTCTTGCTCAGTTAATTCTTCACCCGATTGCATCGCTATCTCTAAACCATGCTGTGAAGTGGCTTGACGTTCCTTGCGAATGTTTTTTCGTTTTCTTGAGCTCAATGTCGCCAAAAAGTCATCAAAACTAGCATAGTGATTATTTTGCCAATGGAACTGAATATCACAGCGTTGCATAATGTTGTGTTGTTTGAGCGAATCGAGGATTTCTTTTTGGCAAAATAAAATGTGCCAAGAACTAAATTTTTGCGCCTCACAAAATTGAATGGCGGCTTGGCAGCAATATAACCGGAGCTTTAACTGGTCTTCGGCAGCGGGTACTCTTTCATAATTAATTAAAAAACGGTCTCCAGTAGCGGGTGTATAAGGAATTGCCGTGACCAGCTTGGGATAATAGTCCATTCCGCTGCGTTGGTAAGCCTGAGCCCAAGCATGATCAAAAACGAGCTCACCGTAGGAGTTTGTCTTTATATAGCAAGGCAGAGCAGCAATGAGGTCATCGCCATCATGCACGAGACAATGAGCCGATTGCCAACCAAACGGTTCCAGACAGCCAAATTTTTCTAGTCCATAGAGGAAAGCGTGTCGGGTAAAAGGATAACTGTTATTGCCTAGCTTGTCCCAAGCCGACTCATTAATCTCGGCGAGGCTATGACAGATGCTGACGTGCCAGTTGTTGTTGTGGCTATTGTTTAGGCCATTTTCGGGTAATTGGGATGACAACAGTTTAAGCCAATGCGTCTAAGTATTTTTCAGCATCAAGTGCCGCCATACAACCGCTACCAGATGAAGTAATTGCCTGACGATAAACATGGTCCATTACATCACCGGCAGCAAAAACGCCTTCTACACTGGTGGCAGTGGCATTGCCATGCAAGCCACTATTAACGGTGATGTAACCGTTGGCCATGTTTAATTGACCTGCAAATATATCGGTATTTGGCTTATGGCCTATGGCGATAAATATGCCGGTAAGATCTAGGTCTTTCGTGCTGTTGTCTTGAACATTACGGATACGAAGACCAGTAACACCAGAATCATCTCCTAAAGCTTCTTCAAACTGATTAAACCATTCGATGGTTACATTGCCATTTTTAGCTTTTTCGAACAGTTGGTTCTGTAATATTTTTTCTGAGCGTAAACTATCTCGACGATGAACTAACGTGACGTGGGCTGCAATATTAGATAGGTACAGCGCCTCTTCGACAGCAGTGTTTCCTCCACCAATAACAGCCACATTCTGGTTCTTAAAAAAGAAACCATCGCAGGTTGCGCAGGCTGAAACCCCTTTGCCCTGAAATTTTTCTTCCGACGGTTCGCCGAGGTACATAGCGCTTGCACCGGTTGTAATAATTAAAGCGTCTGCGGTATATTCACCACTATCCCCGACCAGACGTTTTGGAGTTTCGTTTAAATGCACGGTATGAATATGGTCAAATACAACTTCGGTATCGAAACGTTCCGCATGTTGTTGCATTCGCTGCATCAATACCGGACCCGTTAATCCTTCAACATCACCCGGCCAGTTATCAACGTCCGTCGTGGTCATTAACTGTCCACCGGCTTCTAAGCCAGTAATTACCATTGGCTTTAAATTAGCCCGAGCTGCATACACAGCCGCAGAATAACCGGCAGGGCCGGAACCAAGAATAATAACGCGTCTGTGCTTTGTGTCTGACATAGTGCTCTCGAGTAATGGTCTGAAATCAATGTTTTGGATCAATTGGCTTGATCAACAATTCGCGCTAATAATAATGCCTAGTGTAATAATGTAAATAAGCGAATTAAAATTTAAAACAGGCATAAGCTAAATATCCATCTTATTATCTTAATATCACGTTAATATGGGGACGTAATTCTAAAGTTCTTGGACAAAACCAAAAGTTATCTAGTTATGGTCCAATATGATCATGTAAAATATCTTATTTTTTTAATACAACAGCGGTTTACAAACACAACAGTGGTACAGGCAAAAATCAAACGTCCGGCGAGTAGTCCTGAAAAAAAGGTCATGTTTGCAAAACAGATCAGTCAGCGCTTACGCGAAGTAGGCATGCTGTTATCTTTTGCAATCGCGGGCTATATTCTGGTCGCTTTAATAAGCTATGACGCTCAAGATGCATCGTGGTCGCATAGTGGTTCGAGTAGTCAAATTCTCAACTTTGGAGGTATTGCCGGTGCCTGGATTGCCGATTTGTTATTTTACTTGTTTGGGTTTTTCTCACTACTACTACCGACTATGATGATCTATAACGGTATCATTTTAGTTAGAACCAGAAACCTTAGTCCCGAAGACCGAAATCAAATGCTGATGATTCGATGGAGTGGGTTCATTTTAACGCTGATTTCTGGCTGTGCGCTATTTGGTCTCCATTTTGCGGTTGATCCGAGTGTCATGCCGCTAGCCGCGGGTGGCATATTAGGGCAAGTTACGGGTAATTATTTTTCACATGGTTTGGGGTATCTGGGGGCGACGGTCTTGCATATGGCCCTATTCCTTGCGGGCCTGACTTTGTTTACCGGGATTTCGTGGCTAGCGCTAATCGATAATACGGGTAAATACACGCTCATTTTGATCGAAAAACTTATCGATCGATATTATCTGACAAAAGATAATATGGAAGGTAAGAGAGTTCGCACCGACCGCCAAGAAAGCTTTAGTGCCGAAATCGAAAAGCATGAAAAACGTCACCCTGTTAAAATTGAACCCGTAGTTCAGACCCTCGAACAAAGTGTCCGCGTCGAAAAAGAAAAGCAAATCCCACTGTTCCATACTTCAAATACGAGTGTTAGTGGTATTCCCTCACTATCGTTGTTAGATGACGCAAAACCTCAAAAAGCGGGTTATAGCGCAGCTGCATTAGAAGCTATGTCTCATCAGCTGGAAATAAAACTGAAAGACTTTGGTATCGAAGTTCAAGTTCAATCGGTGCATCCGGGCCCTGTTATTACTCGGTTCGAGATTCTCCCTGCACCTGGCGTTAAGGTGAGCCAAATTAGTAGTTTGGCAAAGGATTTGGCTCGATCTTTATCTGTTATGGGCGTTCGAGTAGTTGAAGTTATTCCCGGCAAATCAGTTATGGGACTAGAAATACCAAATGAAAATCGTGAGTTAGTCGTTTTAAGCGAGATCCTGCGCTCAAAGACCTTCGATGAATCAACTTCACCACTCACGCTTGCATTGGGTAAGGATATTAGTGGTAAAGCGGTGGTGGCTGATCTTGCTAAAATGCCCCACTTGCTGGTCGCTGGCACGACTGGTTCTGGTAAATCGGTTGGTATCAATGCGATGTTATTGAGCATGCTCTACAAGGCGACACCACAAGAAGTTCGGATGATATTGATCGATCCAAAAATGCTTGAGCTCAATGCTTATGAAGGTATTCCACATTTAATTGCGCCCGTGGTGACGGATATGAAAGAAGCTGCAAATGCGCTGCGTTGGTGTGTTGCCGAAATGGAGCGCCGATACAAGTTGATGGCCTCTTTAGGCGTTCGTAATATTACTGGTCACAACCGTAAGGTAAGTGACGCTATCGAGGCTGGAACGCCAATTAAAGATCCTTTGTTTGATAAGTCGAGACTATTGCTTTTCCCTGATTTGGTTCCAGATGACTTGGAAACCCTACCGTATATTGTTGTTGTGGTTGATGAATTCGCCGACATGATGATGGTGGTTGGCAAAAAGGTAGAAGAGTTAATCGCTCGGCTGGCACAAAAAGCGCGAGCATGTGGAATTCACTTACTGTTGGCGACACAGCGGCCTTCAGTGGATGTAATCACTGGTTTGATTAAATCTAATATTCCCACTCGAATTGCGTTCCAAGTGTCATCAAAGATTGATTCTCGAACCATACTTGATCAAATGGGCGCTGAGTCATTATTAGGCCATGGAGATATGCTTTTTTTACCCCCAGGCACGAGTATGCCCGAACGAATCCATGGTGCTTTCGTTGACGACCATGAAGTTCATGCGGTAATTAATGAAATTAGAAAATCGGGTGGTCCAAATTATATTGACAATGTATTGGATGAATCACCGACTACCTTGCTACCGGGTGAAGCACCGGCTGGATCAAGTGGTGAAGATCTTGACTCTCTTTATGATGAAGCTGTATCCATAGTGACAGAAACCCGCAAGGCATCAATTTCCTATGTTCAACGGCGACTCAAAATTGGTTATAATCGAGCGGCCAGAATGATTGAAGAAATGGAGAACTCTGGGGTAGTTTCGCAAGTCCAATCGAACGGTAGCCGAGAAGTGCTCGCGCCACCTCCGCCAAAAATGGATGACCTATGAAATATTTATTGATTATAATTAGCTTAGCCAGTTGCTTTTTAAATGTAGCTTATGCCGACACAGCTGAACAACGTCTTAAAATAGCGCTTAAAAGTCTTGATAACTCAACTGCGAATTTTAAACAAACGGTACTGAGTGAAGATAAGCAGGTTTTACAGCAAAGTAGTGGCACAGTTGCTATTTCTCGCCCGGGCAAATTTTCGTGGATTTACACGGCTCCCTATGAACAACAAATTATCGCAGATGGTTCTGAGCTATGGGTTTATGATGTTGATCTCGATCAGGTGACTGTGAAGCCAATGGCGTCTGGTTTGACTTCTGCACCGATCATGGTTTTGATGAAGCAAAATGAAATCAATTCAGATTTTACCGTTAATGAAGTTGGCCAACGTAAGTTTCTTTATTGGGTTGAACTCGAACCCAAGTCAACTGAGTTGGAATACTCTCGAATTTATATAGGTTTAGAGAATGAAATCGTCAAAGCGATGGAATTACGCGATGGTTTTGGACAAAGCACTCAAATTGTATTCGAAAATTTACGTCAAAATGTTGTACACAATCCAAAGGTTTTCCAGTTTACGCCGCCTGATGGTGTCGATGTTTTTGGTGGTGGCAGTTAATTCGAATTGGATACTGAAGTATAAATCCTTGCTACTAGAAAAAGGACTGAGGGTTCATGGGCGATAGAGTTTTGTCATCGGCGAGTCAAGCATTTACCCAACAACTTGGTATTCGATTTCCAATCATCGGTGGCCCGATGTACCCCTGCAGTAACCCCGAGCTAGTGGCTGCCGTGTCTGAGGCGGGCGGCATTGGCATCATGCAACCAATATCGCTGACTTATGTCCATGGACATGAATTTCGTCAAGGTATTCGACTCATGCGACAGCTCACCGATAAGCCAATTGGTATGAACGCACTGATTGAAAAATCGTCCAAAAAGTATCAACAACGCATGGAACAATGGATTGACGTTGCGCTGGAAGAGGGTATACGTTTTTTCGTTACATCACTTGGTAAGCCCGACTGGGTGGCTGAACGGGTGCATTCAGCCGGTGGCCTCGTCTATCACGATGTGACAGAATTGAAATGGGCAGAGATCGGCCTTGCTAATGGTGCCGATGGATTAATCTGTGTGAACAATCGTGCCGGTGGCCATGCGGGTGAAAAAAGTGCGCAGTTATTATTGGATGAGTTAAGTAGTTTGAATGTGCCATTAGTGTGTGCCGGTGGTGTTGGTGATTCACAAGGATTTGATCAGGCCTTGAACATGGGATACGCCGGTTGTCAACTAGGCACTCGGTTTATAACAAGTGTTGAATGTCGTGCTAGTGATGTCTACAAACAAGCTATTATTCAAGCACAGGAAACAGATATCGTACTCTCGGAACGAGTGACAGGGATTCCTGTGTCGGTCATTAATACCCATTATATTAAGCGCCGCGGTCTAAAATATGGCTGGTTCGTAGCGTGGATGTTATCCGGTAAAAAGTCAAAGCGCTGGATGCGCACCTTCTTTGCTTTAAAGTCGATATGGCAGCTCAAAAAATCGTCGTTGGATGAATCAGGTAAAAAAGATTACTGGCAAGCAGGTAAAAGCGTTGCGAGTATCAATACGATTATGTCTTGTGATTCAATCGTTAAAGATTTAATGAAGAACCACCAATAGGATTTAAAGGAGACTTCTAGCCATGACAAATGCTTCCCTAATTTACGTACACGATCCGATGTGTAGCTGGTGTTTTGGTTTTTCTAAAACGTTTAAAACCCTAATGCATGAGCTGCCTGCCGGTATCAAGGTGAAACGATTACTCGGTGGTTTAGCTACAGATAGCAATGAACCAATGCCTGAGGCAACTCGGAACATGGTTAGGCAAAACTGGCAACGAATAGAGCAGGCAATACCGGGCGTGATGTTTAATTACGATTTTTGGGACAATTGCGAACCTCGAAGAGCGACTTATCCTGCTTGTCGCGCAGTTATTGCCGCTAGACAGCAAGGCGACACTTTTGATGAACTAATGACTCAAAAGATTCATCAAGCTTATTATCAACAGGCTCGTAATCCGTCCGATAACAGTACGTTGATAGAATTAGCGGATGAAATAGGCCTTGATCAAAAAACCTTCTCTGATGACCTTACGACTGACGAAACCCAGCAAACATTGTTGGATGAAGTAAGCCTTGCGAGATCACTTGGCGTGAATGGTTTTCCAAGCCTAATGATGGAAAGTAATGGTCGCTCTGAGCTTATTCACACTAATTACAACGAAGCGCAACCAATGCTCAGTCAAATTAATAGCTTTATTGGCTAAGGGCTTCGCCAGCAATAGATTCTTTTGAGGCTACTTTTAATTTAATTAAATAATGCGAACCATCATGAAGGCAAAGTATAGGGTAGAACAGCACTGTTAAAATTAATGGTTGGTTGGTTAAGTAGGCAGAGTGACTGTTCATTCACTTTTTTAATTTGTGCAACATACAGGCAATGGCAAAGGCCGTTATCGTCGATTACCGCATCAACTACCATCCCACTGCCGTCAGCAGAAGTAGCGAAATTAGTACAAATTTCGTCACCTGGAAGTGGGCACTGGCTAGTTTCTAGCGTGGCCAAAAATAAACGCCGTTTAAGTTTGCCCAGATAATGCATTCGAGCAATAATTTCCTGTCCAGGATAGCAACCTTTTTTAAAGCTAACGCCATCAAGTAAATCTAAGTTCGACATTTGCAACACAAATTGTTCGACGGTTTGAGGGTAAATATTGGGAATGCCAGCCTTAATGTCAGACAGACGCCAAGATTCAAAATTAGCAATGTTCAAATATGCAGAAAAGTGTTGCCAAAGTGACTTTGCTTCATCGAAAGAAAGGCACAGGAACAAGTATCGATGTTGATCGTCTAACTGATTCAGCTGAAGTGAAATCACGCTATCATTTTGTAAAACTGCATTAGGCGAATCGGGTAATAGTTTATGGGTGAGCGACGTCACTGGCAATGTGTCTATCTGATCAGTGTGGACCACAAACCGAGCAAAGTGACCAGAGGCATCAGCTACTGACACTTGGGATGATAATACATACATTTGAAGCCGGCTTATTAAATCAACTACCAAGCTTCTAGTGGTGATTAGAATATAGCCGTTATCAATTTGCATAATCCGAAAAATACCGAGCATTCGCCCTTTAGCCGTCGAATACGAACTGAGTTGAGACTTGGTTTTGTCGATATGGGTTATATCATTGCTTAATTGATTTTGTAAGAAACTCTGCGCATCGTCGCCAGTGACCAAGATTAAGCCAATGTCATTCGCTTCTGCGATAAAGTTACGCGTAAAAAGTGCGCTAGGCTGAGTTTGTGTAAAGTCTTGCCAATCTTTCATTGCTGCTTACCCCATTGCTTTATTTTGTTGCTGATTGATGGCCCAATTAATGTGTTCCTGTATGAAACCATTATGTTTTGTATAAGCTAACTTCAGCGTATCAATTATATGTGGGTTGTGGTCTGCGTTTCCAAGCGCAATAGCAATGTTTCGTATCCAGCTTTGATAGCCAATTCGGCGAATCGCAGACCCCATTGTCTTAGTATCGAATTCATCCTCAGTCCAGCTAAAGCAATCGAGCAGGGAAGTGTTATCTAAACCGTGGCGCGGATTGAAATCAGCCTCCTTCGATAACTTAGCAAATCGATTCCATGGACAAAACAGTTGGCAGTCATCACAGCCATAAATACGGTTGCCAATGGCCTCTCTAAACTCAATTGGAATAGCTGACCTATGTTCAATAGTTAAGTATGAAATACAACGTCTAGCATCGACAACATAAGGAGCAACAATCGCTTTGGTGGGACAGACATCGATACAGCTGGTGCAACTTCCACAATGGTTTCCAACAGCAGAATCGAGTTCAAGCGCCAGGTTAGTAAATATTTCTCCGAGGAAAAACCATGAGCCATTATTTTTGTTGAGTATATTCGAATGCTTTCCTTGCCACCCAATACCCGCCTTTGTTGCTAATGCTTTTTCGAGCACTGGGGCACTGTCGGTAAAAACGCGATAGCCTAGGTCGCTGACGATTGTTGAAATTTGGTTGGCAAATGTTTGCAAGCGTTTTCTTATTAGTTTGTGATAATCACGGCCTAGAGCATAACGTGAGACATACGCGAGATCACTTTGGTTGAGTAAGTCGATAGGCCAACTGCCTTCATTTTTGTAATAATCAAGCCGCACGCAGATCACAGATAAAGTGTCTGGCACGAGTTGATCAGGGTGAAAACGTTTTTCGATATTGCGTTCCATATAACTCATTTCGCCATGGAAATTACGCTCAATCCACTCGTTGTAGTGTTTGTGCTCTGAATCAAGCTGAGTATCGGTAATACCCACCTGTTGGAATCCGAGATCGAGGCCCATTTTTTTTATCTGTTGACTGAGCTGTTGGCTGGTCGGAGGCGCTTGATTTGATTGCAAAGTGAATGATTTCCTAACAAGGAGAAAATAAATAACTGCATTTAAAATAGCTTTAATAAAATAGGCAAGCTGGGTGCATCTTTCGTTTCGATGCGTACAATATCTTATTTTTACGCAAAGCTGAAATGTCTATCTATATTGCAATTGGTTTTGGAGGTTCCCTGGGAGCAGTTTGCCGCTACTGGGTTTCAATGTCGACCACTCGCTGGTTGGGCGATGGATTTCCTTACGGCACGTTAATGGTGAATGTTGTCGGTTCTATCGTGATTGGTTTTTTGACGATTATTTTGGCTGATCGCTTAAACATCAGTAACGAGGTGCGACTCGGGTTGATCGTTGGTTTTCTGGGTGCATTCACGACGTTTTCAACTTTTGCGCTTGATACCGTATATTTAATCGACAATGGTGCAATTGTAAAGGCAGTGGCTTACGGCCTTGTCAGTGTTATCTTAAGTGTGCTTGGTGTATGGGCCGGTATATTGGCCGCAAAACAATATTTTTAAATGGTATTACTGGCATTCGACTTAATAAAAGAATTCTATTGAAAGAAATGGGTATGAGAGAAACTAAATGTTAGATCCAAAATTGTTACGGAGTGACCTTGACAGTGTTGTTAAAAAACTTCGCATAAAAAAGTATGAGTTTAATACTGAGTTATTCAATCAACTCGAAGATAAACGTAAGACACTCCAAATGAGCACGCAAGCTTTACAAGGTGACAGAAATATTCAGTCAAAAGCAATCGGCAAGGCGAAATCTCAGGGAGAAGATATTTCACATTTATTGGCAGCAGTGGAAGAATTAGGTTCACAGCTTAAGCAGGCTGAAACTGATTTGGATGTGATTCAAACCCAGCTAGAAGCGCTATTGCTTGATATGCCCAACATAGCTGATGACTCCGTTCCTGCAGGGGTGACGGAAGAAGATAATGAAGAAGTTTTAGTTTGGGGCACAAAACCTACTTTTGATTTTGAGCCAAAGGATCATATTGATCTGGGTAATCATCTTAAGGGCCTTGATTTTGAGCGTGCTGCGAAGTTATCGGGTGCTCGCTTTGCGACCATGACGGGAAGCCTGGCAACAATGCACCGAGCACTGATTCAACTGATGGTTAATCAGCATATGCAACATGGTTATACTGAGGCCTATGTGCCTTATCTGGTGAATGAGGCGACACTGATTGGGACTGGACAGTTACCTAAATTTAAGGAAGATTTGTTTAATGTGAAATCAGCCAGTCATAATCTTTACTTGATTCCAACCGCTGAAGTACCCGTTACTAATTTGGTAAGTGATACCATTTTAGATGCGAATGATTTGCCCCTTAAATATGTGGCACATACACCTTGTTTTCGATCAGAAGCCGGATCTTACGGCAGAGATACTAGGGGCATGATTCGGCAACATCAATTTGACAAGGTAGAAATGGTGCAAATTGTTAAACCTGAAGACTCATCGCAAGCATTAGAGGAGTTAACCGGTCATGCAGAAGCTATTTTAAAGTTACTCAAACTAGCTTATCGAAAAGTAATTCTATGCGGTGGGGATTTGGGTTTTTCAGCCAGCAAAACCTATGATCTAGAAGTTTGGTTGCCAGGACAGGATGCCTATCGAGAGATTTCATCTTGTAGTAATATGCTCGACTTTCAAGCACGGCGAATGAAAGCTCGCTGGCGCAACCCAGAAACTGGAAAGCCTGAGTTGGTTCATACCTTAAACGGCTCAGGTCTTGCGGTTGGCAGAACACTGGTTGCTGTGATGGAAAATTACCAGCAAGCTGATGGCAGTATAAAAGTACCTGATGTGTTGCAACCTTATATGAATGGGTTAACAGAAATAACTATTTAGGCAGCTATACTTTATTTAATAATGACTATTAAACAAGCATTTGAACTGAAATTATTGTTTAAGTGATCTTTACGACTAAAAGTGTAAGCCCCTGAAGTTGAAATTTAGAGGCACTTTTCAAGTACACCCAAGGGCTCAAAGTTTTATCTAATGAGCGATTTAAAAACAGGCCATCATTAATGACCAATAACGAGAGAGAATAAATATGACAATCAAGCAAAAATTACTAACCGCCTTAGTTTTAAGCAGCGTGACATTCGCGGCGAGTGCTGCGGGCAAGCTTGGATTTATTAACCCCGCCATCATTATTGAAAAATCGCCACAGTCTCAAGAAGCATCAAAATTGCTCAAGGAAGAATTTCTACAGAGAGAAACAAACCTAAGAGGAATGGGGGAAAAAATACAAGCGCTAGAAAATCGATACCAAACTGATAGCGCTATTATGAGTGCCGAGAATAAGAAAAAAGCGGAAGATGCTATCATTCAAAGCAAACGCCAGTTTCAGTTTGATCAAAAATCATTGCAGGAAGACGTTCAGGCACGTCGACGCATATTACTTCAGGAAATCCAGAAATCAATTTCTGCTGTTATCCTCAAATTTGGCAAAGAAAATGGATATGATTTTATCTTCACCGAAGGCGTTGCTTATGCGGATGAAACTGTCAATGTTACGAACGAACTATTAAAAGAATTGTCAAAGTAGTATTTGATATATTGGCTTGAATCTAATCAATTGGACTTAGATGCTTCTTATTGATTGGATTATTTTTGAGCTCATAGGTCTTTCTTATCTTAGTCTTGGTTGAAGACAAGAAAAATTTCGTTTGACTGAACGAACTTTTATAATTATCTCTTATGAAAAGACATGATTTACCCAAAACGAGTCAAAGCTTTTCGGTTAGGAAGCCGATTGTAATGTAATGGAAGCCTCTTTGCAGGTGACTATTATTTATTTCTCCTGATTTTCAAATCCTTTCCTTTTGTTATGGATAGTCAGCCATTGGGGTTAAATTTAGTTTATGCAAAATACGCTCACTATAGCTAAAGAGGCGCCACCGCTCTCACGCTCTGCGTTACGCTTTGCAATTTATTTTTATCTAAAGTCACGTAACACCTTGATGGTTATATTTGCATGTGAAGCTGCGCAAGCAGCCTGCACAATAATGCTACCTTATGCGATTAAGGAAATCATAGATGCGGTGATCTTGGCCAACACCACGGGAGCCGATATATTTGAAGCATCAAAAGGTGCATTAATTTTATTTGCTTTACTCAATCTAGGCATTGTGTTGTTTAGTCGTGCGAGTGGTGCAGCCTTAGTCATGACAGGGCCTTTCCTGCGCACTGAAATCCGAAAATCATTGTTCAGTTATATACAGCATCACTCTCATCGTTATTTTGTGTCGCACTTTGCTGGTTCGCTAGCCAGCCGCATTGCCGAAGTTGCCACGAGTTGCATGCACGCGTTGTGGACTATCACCTTTGACTTTTACCCTTTGATTATTAAATCGGTGGTTGCATTAATTTTATTGTTTATGGCTAGTAGTGATCTGGCACTCGTATTAAGTCTTTGGCTTGGCATCTACATTTATGTTTCCTTTTTACTGGCAAAAAAATGTCGAAGTTATGCACAAGATTTTGCAGCGGCTCGATCCCTAGTCACCGGCAAAATAGTAGACTCGGTGACCAATGTGATGAACGCAAAAATGTTTGCACGTCGAAAGTATGAAGAAGCTTATCTTACCGATTACTTAAATGAAGAAGTCACCCAAGCGAAGCGCACCTTCTGGTACATGGAAAAGCTACGCTGGTTTCAATATACAGCTGCAATGATATTAATGGTCGGCATGGTGGGTTACGCTTTGAAAATTTGGTCCGAAGGCAATTTGACTGTGGGTGAGTTTTCTATGGTGGCAGGGCTCGCGATCATGTTAATCGAAGCGGCCCGAGGATTAAGTCGGAGTTTCCTCGAATTTTTTGAATATCTGGGTAATATTAGTGATGGTGTAGGAGTATTCATTCAATCACACGACATTGTTGACAGTGAAAAAGCTATTGTTCTTAGGGTAGATAAGGGTGAAATCGCGTTCAATAATGTCAATTTTATCTATCAGGAAGGTTTGAAGGTATTTGAGAAACTCGACGTCACTATACCGTCTAAGCAGCAAGTTGGTTTGGTCGGTTTTTCGGGTTCAGGCAAATCGACTTTTGTTAATTTAATGCTGCGTTTGTTTGAACCCCAAAGTGGTACGATATTCATTGACGGCCAAAATATCCTCGAAGTAACACAGGATAGTTTGCGTGAAAGTATCTCGATGATTCCACAGGACCCTCAATTATTTCACCGCTCGCTGATGGAAAACATCCGTTATGGCCGACTGGAGGCCACCGACGAAGAAGTAATAGAAGCCGCCAAAAAAGCCCACGCGCACGATTTTATCCTGCAAACCGAAAAGCAGTACGACTCACTCGTTGGCGAGCGAGGTATTAAATTATCCGGTGGTCAGCGACAGCGTATCGCCATTGCCCGCGCGATTTTGAAAAATGCCCCAATACTCATATTAGACGAAGCAACTTCAGCGCTCGACTCGGTCACTGAGAAAAAAATACAACAAGGTCTCAATAATTTGATGAAGGGACGGACTGTCGTTGTGATTGCTCATCGACTGTCTACCATTGCACATATGGACAGAATACTCGTTTTTGATGAGGGAAAGATCATTGAAGATGGCAATCATAAAGCACTATTACAGATAAACGGCCATTATGCCCGTTTGTGGAATATGCAGGCTGGTGGCTTCTTACCTGGGCAAAAAACCTGAACAAACTTGAAACTTTTTGATAATGGTTATAAGCGTATCGCTATATTAATTATTTAGTATTTGCTGACCTGAGTTATTAACCAGCGATAATCAACGTGCCGCCAAACATTCTTGTGTCGAAACGTTGTGCAGGGCTATTAATTCGTCAGCGAAATCATTTAGGGTTATCTGAGCTTATTTGAACCAAATATTAATTAGCGACGTATAAGACTGAAATGAATTCGCCGCCATTCGTCTTACAGGAGTTACTATGACCCAAATCCCTTTCACCACAATACGTGGTTTGACAGGCAGTTTTTTTCTGTTATTTGTGCTTTCCTGTGCGGCAGCCAACCCACAACCGAGTGACCCAGATCGTCCCGCTCACCACACGGACGAAGGGTTTAAAAATTTATATATTGAAACAACTGATAAAACTTTTTTCAGTTATATGAAGATGCGTCATTTAAGTGATGTAGAGTGGGCCGACCATGAAGAAGAGGCTGACCAAGTGCCTTTTCAATTACTTGATTTGAATTCCATCAATAATCCGTCTAAGGCCTTGCAGGTGAGTTGGTTGGGGCATTCTACTTTCTTAATTCAACTCGATGGTGTCACGCTATTAACTGACCCTGTATTCTCTGATCGCACTTCGCCATTCAGCTTCGTAGGCCCGAAACGTTATGTACCTCATGTGGTTGACTATGCCAAATTACCCAAAATAGATTATGTGATTATTAGTCATAATCACTATGATCATCTCGATATAGAAACGATCCGTCATTTAGGCAACGACCCCATATACTTTGTGCCATTAAAATTATCACAGTGGTTCAAGAATAATGGTATTTCATCTGATCGTGTGCGAGAAATGGACTGGTGGGACAAATCTGAAGAACCTGGTCTTAAAATCCAAGCTATGCCGTCACAACATTGGTCTGCTCGTGGTTTATCTGATCGATATGAATCGCTCTGGGCCAGTTGGTATGTGCAGCTTGGTGGTCTCAGCCTTTGGTTCGCTGGCGATACAGGTTACAACAACAAGCAATTTAAAGAGATTGGTGAGGTGACGGGTGGCGTTGATTTTGCCTTTATTCCTATTGGTGGTTATCTACCTCGTTCGTTCATGGCTGACTTCCACATTAACCCAGAGGAGGCCATAAAAATTCATCGTGACGTTAAAGCCGGTGTCAGCTTCGGTATGCATTGGGGCACTTTCCCTTTGACTGCTGAAGGACCCATGGCCCCAGTATTAGAGTTAGCCAAACAGGTTAAGGCCTACGAACTCGATGACGATGAGTTTATCACTTTAGACCTTGGTGAAACTGTTCGTTTTCAACCCTAATGACTATGATGATTGGTTGGATAAATGCATATATCGATGCAAAATTGCTAAGCTAGTCTATTTATAAATACTTATACTGCTGTAAAGGTTGCGCCTCCAACAATGTGCTTTATGAATGGATTGCGTTTATGGCCAGTGCGTAAACTAACAGACAGCAATTTTGCTTATTAGTGAGTTGCCGACATGTATTGGTTAGGTCACTTGTTAACCATAAGATCGTTCTTCTAGTGTAAAGTTACCAATTGTATTTATTAACTGCTTTGTCAGTTCTGACTCGGCACGAGACAAGTGGGCACGTGGATTGGTTATGAGGTTTACATCGATAGCAAGACTTGTGTCATATGGCGGTAAACGCCACAGCAGTCCGTCGCGAACATCCCTGCTGACTACATGTATAGGAAGTGGCCCGATGCCAAGTCCGTTTACTATCATGCGCTTGACTTCTTCAAGATGCGAGGACGTACCGACCACTGAGCCACGCATATTTTCTGCTACGCGAAGCAGTGCTACCGGGCGTAATGCATCAGAAAGTTGATCAGATTGAAATGAAACGATGGATTCGGTTTGGAGTTGTGTCATATCAACATTCTCAACGCCAAAAAGAGGATGCTCGGGTCCACAAAAAAAACCAAAATATTCTCGATAAAAATGCGTGTATTGCAGGCGGGGATTTCGGTCCATGTCAAGAGACAGGCCAAAGCTAGCTTCTTTCTGAAGTACTGACCGTTCGACGTCACGGCTTTTCAAAACCTGCATGTTAAAGGTTACTTTTGGATGGGTGGCGTGAAAGTCAGCCAGCGTGTTGTCTACGATAGGGCATGTTATATGGCTTGCCATGCTGATACGAACATGTCCAGTGAGCTCTTCTTGGACGTCACGCATCAAGACAGTAAGCCGCGACACGCTACCGAAAATTTCTTCACATTCATCGAACAGTAAACGACCGGGTTCTGTTAGGTCAAAACGGCCTGGACCTCGATAGATCAGTTTTTTCCCCAACCGCTCCTCTAACCGCTTAAGTGCGTTTGACACACTCGGTTGTGCGAGTGACAGTCTGTTTGCAGCCGTCGTAATGCTGCCTTCCTGCACTATGACCATATAGGTGCGAAGTAAATTCCAATCAAGTTTCCAAGCAAGCTCTTGCATAGTTTGAAGCTATAATGAATATATTTAATAGTAATTTGTAAAATACCAATCAATAGCCAAAACTGCAACAACTGTATCGGTATTAAGATCCATAAATGGTATCGAATTTACTAAAACCATTTATGAAAATGAGTTGGGTTAAAATAATAATTAATCCACTCTTTAGACAGTATAAAAATTTGATTTTGAAACTAGGTAAAGTTATGAAGGTTATTTATTCAGTTTCACAAGCCAAACACAATCCGTCGTTTTTTTTCTCCAGTGGTGCGCGGGCCAGTAACCCAGAAGCACCAAAACGTGCCGATACTCTTTTGGCTGCCGCTATATCAGCCGGATGTGAGCATATCAAACCGACAGATACCGGACTTGGGTTAATATCGGCCGTTCATACACCGGAGTACCTTCGTTTTTTGAAGAATATTCATCATCGGTGGCAACGTTTAGAGGGTGCTTCAAAGGAAGTTGTGCCGAATATACATCCGAATCGACGCGATGGTAGCTATCCCGCCTCAGCAGTGGGACAAGCGGGTTATCATATGGCTGACACTGCCTGCCCAATAGCTAGTGAGACCTATAAAGCTGTAGTAACCAGTGCACACTGTGCGGGCACGGCTGCTGAGCTTGTACTGGGTGGCGAATCCGCCGCCTATGCGCTTTGTCGTCCGCCGGGGCATCATGCCTTTAAAGATATCGCAGGCGGTTTTTGTTATCTTAATAATTCAGCGATTGCCGCACAACAATTACGCAGTCGTTGCAATCGGGTTGCAATCATTGACGTTGATTTACATCACGGAAACGGTACTCAGGATATTTTTTACGCTCGTGACGATGTGTTTACCGCCTCAATTCATGCAGACCCAACCCGTTTTTATCCATTTTTTTGGGGTCATATAGATGAACGTGGGAAAGACGCCGGCTTTGCCTACAACCTTAATGTACCGTTGCCAAGACAGGCAAATGATGACGCATTTATGGAGGGTCTTGATCATTTACTTGAAACAGTAGAGATGTTCTCTCCCGAGGCCATTGTGATAGCGCTTGGATTGGATGCATCGATAGATGACCCTTTTGGTGGCCTGAGTGTAACGACGGCTGGGTTTAATCGAATTGCTGCGCGAATAGCGCAACTTGGAAAGCCCACTGTGTTGGTGCAGGAAGGTGGTTATCTGAGTGATAGCCTAGGTAAAAATCTCGACTCTTTTTTGCAGGGGTTCGAAAAAAATCATCGATTGGCAACCTGAATACTATTTAGGTCAATGCTATTGTGATGTAAGTTAACCTATCAATTGTGGAGTCGACGTGAGTGAGTAGTGAGTACCAACGTGATCTCAATGATGGTAAGTTAAGTAGCAATGGGAAGTTAAGTGCGTATTTATTCGCAATATAACAAAAAATAATCTTTATACTTAGGAGAAATTAATATGAAATTATTGACCAGAACAGGTGTTGTAGTAACGGCTGCGGCACTGATTATGATGCTACCGTTTTCGGCTAGCCAAGCACGCGACTTTAGTGAGATTAAAGAGAGTGGCGTTTTGAAAGTATCTAACTCAGGTGCCTATCCGCCCTTTAGCTTTGTTGATTTATCAGGCAATGTAAAAGGTTTTGACGTGGATGTTGCCAACGCTATAGCAAAGAAAATGGGTTTGAAGGCAGAGATAAAAACTACGCCCTGGAATGGCATTATCGCTGCCTTGGTTGCTGGTAAATATGATGCCTGTATTTGCTCAATGAGTGATACAGAAGAGCGGAGAAAAGCAGTTGATTTTACCACTGACTACTATTGGGCTGGCTCCGCTTTATACACCAAAGAGGATTCTGGCATTAATTCAGCATCTGATATGAATGGTAAAGTAATGGGGTCAACTCTGGGAGAGACTGCCAATACTTGGGCTGTCAATAGGGTAAAAGATGACAAGAATTCATGGTCTAACCAGACTTTTCAGGGGTTGCCTGATTTATTATTGGCTTTGAATACGGGTCGTGTGTCGGCTATTGCGGTTGATGACGTACCTGTAGCTGTTGCGATGAAGGAAAAAGGTTACAAATTCCGTCGTATTGCTACAGAAGGTTTGGAAAGATATCCAGCAGCTATTACCGTTCAGCGCGATCAGCTCGAATTGAAGGCTGCCATTCAAAAAGCCCTTGATGAAATTAAGGCTGATGGTACTTACGCAAGTCTTATGGACAAGTGGATTGGTTTCGACATTTCGAAGTAGTATTTTTAAGCTATAACGAGTAGATGACTAACGGCTGAATCATGATCCTAGCCGTTAGTCGGTTTCGTTATATCTTAATCCGAGTAAAAAAAGTAGATGTTACCTTTTATATGGTCTGCATTTATTGACCATGATCCATCTTCTCAAAGTTGCATGATATTGTTTGTGCTAAAAAAAGATTTTTCATTAACTGTCGAGAGTTGTTATCAACACACAGTTCTAAAAATTAGAACGCGAGGATGATATATGGATTTTGATTTAATGTGGCAGATTACGCCTTTACTGCTAGAAGCAGCGTGGATTACAGTCACCATCTCGGTGCTGGCATTCATTTTGGGTTTAGTCGTAGCGATAACACTGGTCATCATGCGCTCGTCTGCTTTTCGCATCATAAGATGGCCAGCACGAATTTATATCAGCGTGATTCGAGGTACACCTTTTTTTGTTCAACTACTGATTTTTTATTACGGCGGATCTGCCTTTGGTATTAATTTGGAAGCCTATACGGCTGGTTTATTGGCTATTGGGTTAAATGGTGGCGCATATATGTCAGAGGCTATTCGTGGATCGCTTATTGCCGTGGACAAGGGGCAAAACGAGGCTTCACGTTCGCTGGGTTTTTCGCGTATGCAAACCATGATTTCGGTTATTTTACCGCAAGCCGCTGGATTAATGATTCGTTCCTTAGGTGTACTCGGTGTGATTATTATAAAAGGTTCATCACTGGTGTCGATCATCTCAGTGGTAGAGCTCACCTACCAATCTCAGCGTATCATCAGTTCAACCTACAAACCGTTTGAAGTATTCGCGGTCTCGGCAGCCTTTTACCTCATATTGATTTACGGCGTGATCAGTTTTGTGGACTGGCTTTACAACCGTTACACCCGTTACCTTTCGCACTAACCGGAGGAAGTCGTTATGAATTTTGACTTCACTCCAGTTTGGGAAAACATACCGACCTTGCTTACGGGCACTGGGTATACTCTATTAATCGCTTTATTCGCCGCTATTATTTCTCTGGTGGGCGGATTGGCCGTGTCGCTTACCACGCTTTACGGCAAGAAAATATTTAGCTATCCGTTGCGTTTCTTTATTTGGTTATTTATGGGTACGCCATTATTACTGCAGTTGTATTTACTGTATTTTGGCTTGGGCCAGGTCGGTATTTTGATTCCAGCATTGCTGACAGGAATTTTGGGTTTGGGCATTCATTATATGGCCTACAACGCCGATATTTTCCGCGCTACCATCTTATCGATTGAGAAAGGTCAAACTGAGGCAGCGAGGTCATTAGGGTTTGGTCGCATGCAAACCTTATGGTTTTTTATCGTGCCGCAAGCGATCTTTCGAGCGTTGCCACAATTGGGCAACAATATGATCATCATGTTGAAAGATACATCGGTACTCTCTGTGATTGGCGTAACTGAACTGGTGCTAAATGCCCAGTTTGAAATTGCCAATACTTTTCGTCCTTTTGAATTCTATATTTCAGTGGCGGTGATTTACTACTTTCTCAATCTGATTCTGGAGACCAGCCTGAACCTATTTGAGAAGAAACTTGAGGGCAGAAGATAATGGACGTTGAATCAGAAGTTGGCAAAAATACAAGCGCGAATTTAATGTTAGACATTATTAATGTGAAAAAGGCCTTTGGCGACCTTGAAGTGCTTAAAGGCATTGATCTGCAGGTAACGCGGGGTCAAATCGTATCAATTATTGGCTCATCAGGTTCAGGAAAAAGCACTCTGTTACGTTCGATTAATCACCTCGAAACCATCGATGATGGCGAGATATGGCTGGATGGCATGCGCGTCAATCAACCTGACATGAAGGGACTGGAATTTGAGCGGCACATTAATTCGGTAAGGCAAAACATGGGTATGGTGTTCCAGCAGTTTAATTTATTTCCGCATTTATCAACTATGGATAATGTGCGTTTGGCACCAATGAAACTTAAGGGCATGGAAAAACGTGAGGCCACCCAGTATTGCATGGAGTTACTGGCAAAAGTTGGCTTGGAAGACAAAGCAGAGACCTTCCCTGCAAATCTGTCAGGGGGACAAAAACAACGTGTTGCGATAGCTCGCGCTCTGGCAATGAAACCAAAGGTAATGCTTTTTGATGAGGCGACCTCTGCGCTTGATCCCGAGTTAGTGGATGAGGTGAACCTGGTGATGAAACAGTTGGCAAGTGAGCATATGACGATGTTAATCGTCACCCATGAAATGAACTTTGCCAGTGAAGTTTCCGACCATGTATTGTTTATGGATCAAGGGGTAGTTTGTGAGGAAGGACCGCCAAATCAATTATTTTCCAACCCTAAAGAAGAGCGCACTAGGAGCTTCTTAAAGAAGCATTTACAACAAAACTAATATCTAACGAGTCTCTAGTAGAAATTTCCGTTATAAATTCTCACAACAACTGGACAATAAAATGACATTGCAACGATTTGAAACAAATGCTCGCATGAGCCAAATGGTAATACATAACGAGACAATCTACCTCGCGGGTCAAGTCGGTGATCCGTTGGGAGATATTACTGAACAAACGAGTTCGATGCTCGCCAAGGTTGACAAACTATTGACTGAGGCTGGCAGTGATAAAAGTAAAATACTGCAGGCCACGATCTGGATTTCAAACATGGGAGACTTTGCAAAAATGAACGAAGTTTGGGACCAATGGGTACCTGAAGGACACTCCCCTGGAAGAGCTTGCTGTGAAGCAAGACTGGCAACACCAGAATATAAAGTAGAAATTATTATTATTGCAGCAAAATAAAGCCGTTAGTGGGTTGTTTTAGTTGGGCTGAAGCAGGTGGCCCAACTAATTTCATTAGTAAAAAACAACCTCCGAATCAATAATTCGGTTATTCCAAGATAATGATGATTTTCAACTAAGCGTTCTAGCTAGGATTGAAATGCCAGCCATTTAAAAGCAATGTTATCTGCATGATAAAGTAGTGTTTCTGTTTTCAGAATTTAAATACAGACTGCTAGGCATAAGTTAAGTTTTATTGTTTAACCAAATTTAAGCTTAAATTTAAAGCAGCCAGCAGCCAGCGGCTAAATCGATTGATACCTTTATCAAAATTCAGTTTGGTCATGAAAAATTTCGAGTACCATTATTTAGTAGGGCTGTCGTTATCGTTCTTTATTTTAATTTCGGATCCATCATTAATGACAAATATAATCATCCCAGAAGAAATGTATACGGCCCGTCAGGGCATTATTCAGCTCATTGGTGTCGATGCGTTAGCACAAAAAACAGAAGAATTCAGGCCAATTCTTAGGGCGATGTGTCAAGAAGGTGGAGTCACCGTCATTGAGGCCGTCGACTCTCTGCTGCAAGCCATAGACTCTACTAATGTAGATCCTGAACTTTTGAAAGCGGTCTGTGTTGAAATCCTAGAGCCTCGCGACGAATAGACTTAGAAAAAAACATACCGCAGGAGTTTCTACCTTTTCTGGGCAAAGATATGTAGATTACAAGCCACATCACTAGGATGATTTAACGTTTGTATAATAAACCAAACTCAACTGACGTTACATTTAAAAGTTACTCTATAGCCTTATCTGTGCTATCAATCAATGGTATTAAACCCCAGTTTTACAATTAATTATCTAGGCTATTATGGTATCTATATAAGCTTGTTTTTTTACTGGTCGTATGGAAAACTGTTTTCTTTTTTAGCACAATTTAAAATTGGAACGTAAATACACTTACGGTATCACTTTGGTCATTATTGGTGGAATTTTTCTGAGTTTATCAGGCATTTTACTGCGTAATATCGAATCCGCGAGCGGTTGGCAAATTCTGTTTTATCGAGGCCTAGCATTCTCCTCGATGTTGTTTTTTATTTTGCTATTTAAATATCGAATCGGTGTTTTTGATGCTTTTCGTGCTATTGGTCGCCCGGGTATCTGGGCTGGGATAGTGCTAGGGTTAGGCTCGATTTGTTATGTGTATGCTATTTTATTAACCACAGTTGCGAATGCTGTTTTTATTATTGGATCTGCGCCACTTGCCACTGCTTTTGTCGGCTGGATAATTTTAAAAGAACGAACACCCAAATTTGGCATAGTGGCCATGTTGATATCTTTAATTGGCATAGGCTTAATGTTTGCAGATGGATTACTCGAAGGGCGTTGGTTGGGCAATGTCGTTGCACTTCTAGTAGTTGCTTCGTTTGTCACTTTTTTAATGATTGTGCGAAGTCGTCGGCATGTTGATATGTTGCCTGCCACCTGTTTAGGTGGACTGGTGATGGGTGGTATAGCTGTAATAGTGGCTGACAATTTAATTATTTCCACCCATGATTTGATTATTGCCCTGCTAATGGGGTTTGTTCAGTTTGGTATCGGATTTTTATGTTTTACCATTGCGACTCGGTACATAATGGCTTCAGAAGTTGCCTTATTTGCTTTAACCGAATCGATCCTTGGCCCAATTTGGGTCTGGATTGGGGTTGGAGAAAAACCCAGCTTATTAACTCTTTTTGGGAGCGGAATCGTGCTGATCTGTGTCGTTTCATATTGTATTGTTGGCATCCGAGATGAACGACGTAGGCTCCAACTAGAGTCCTCGTTTAAATCTGCTGATGCCAGATGATTCTTTTCAACTATTTCTGTGATTTATTCATCCACCCACTTAATTTAGATTTTGACCTATGATAGAAGTTGCGCTTTTCCCTATACCCAATGCCGTTAATTTTCCTGGCCTACCCACACCGTTACATGTTTTTGAACCTCGGTATCGGAAAATGGTGAAGTATTGTATCGATAATAAGGTGATGATGGGCGTTTGTCACACAGAGAAAGTCTTGCATGCTAATAAGCGCGATCAAACCCAAGCAGAAGCACTTAACAGCAATCATTCTACCTATAAGCCTTGCGCTGTTTTTTCTGCCGGAATGGTCGAATTACTTGAGGAAATGGATGACGGTCGACTGGCCATATTAGTGAATTTTGAAACTCGACTTCAGTTACAGCTTGAGCGTCAAACCTTGCCATTTAATATATGGGATTGTAAACCCTATGAAGATGAACCACCTGAGGATGATGACTTAGCTGGATTATTAAAACAATGTCATGAAAAGATCATGCATCGCTTGTTGATCATCAGTCATGGTAATGATGAAGCCCAAAAAATGTTAAAAGGAGACCATTGGCAAAATATGTCACCCATCGAATTCAGCTTTTTGGTAAACGGTTTGATCGGTATACCCACTGAGGATAAACAAGCGTTATTGGAAATGAGGCACCCACATAAGCGATTAAATGCGATACTGGAAATTGTTAACTCTATTCAGCGACCGTTTAGCGGTTAATAACGGTGATAATTCAACACTCGACACGCTATGAAAAACGCTAGGGCATATGTTTAATACGATGAAAACGTGTCGACAATTCTTCACTGCTTTGATAAAGCCCTCGATGGCCTTCATTGGCATCATTGCTTTTGTATTAGTGACACCAGTCCTACATGGAAAAGATCAACAGCTAATGAAAACACTCTTTAAATTCACAGGTGATAACCACGATGTGGCATGGGTGGCGAACAATGATGACGTGATGGGGGGGCTTTCTAACGGTAGTGCTGGTATCGTAAAAGAAGGAATGCTTTTTAATGGTCAACTTTCATTGGAAAATAATGGTGGGTTCTCAGCAATCTTCCACAATACTAACGTTGATTTGGCTGGCTTCTCGGGCATTCAATTGACTGTTTTTGGTGATGGCCGAACGTACCAACTGCGTTTGCAAAGCGACGCCATTTTTTCACAAGGTGGGCCAGTGAGCTTTAGCAGTGAATTTAAAACGACAAAAGGTGAGTGGGTAGATGTATTTCTTCCATTCAATAGTCTGAGTCAATCATGGCGAGGGCGCCAGTTGTCTGGATACACATTTAATCTACGGGATATTCGCAGGGTTGGTGTTTTGCTTGGAGATAAAAAGTCCGGCGACTTTAGCCTTATAATTAAAACTATAGCAGCTAAATAGGGCTGTCGAACTCAGTCAGTTTGACTGACTCAATCTTGAACTGAATAGACAGTCAGCTAGAGTATTACTTCGCTGTTGCTGTTGCTATTGCTTCATAGCGCTGTTGCATAATAGCCTGGTTTTCTAGTGCTTTAGGGTCAAGATCGTACAGAGCCGCAATATTTTTACCATAATAAATATACCTGTCTTTACCCTGCACCAATAGTGCGCTGTTTCCTGATTCATTCATCTGTTTTACGTGCGGCGCAAACTATTGAATGCTAAGCCTAATTCTTCTGTTATTGCTAATATTGGGCGTTGACGCATGTTTTGTCCATCCTTGATGAAACGAGGCTTGGCCTGGAGCTAACTCACATAACATGGCTTTTTTCATCTACTTGAAGAATAGTTTGCCCAGCCAATAAAACATTATTGATGTCATTATCAACCTGATGCTCAACCTATCCCTGATGATGGCTACCGGGTAGCATTTTCATACAACCACTTTTCCTAGTAGCCGATGAAAGTGCCAACCATACCGAAACTTGATCATCGCTATCAAAGCCCCAGTAAGTTAAATCCTGATGCCAACTAACATGTGACTTTGAATGTGCCTCTTTAGTAATTTAGGTGGCGTTATAAAGCAATATATCAGGACTAATACAGGCCGCTACGACGTCCAGCAACAGGCTATTAGTCGCTAATTCAAATGGTGACTTCAAGATTGTGTGTACTTTGGGCTTATAATGTAACAACCCTATTTATGATTCAGCTGATTCTAATAGCTGACGGTGTTTAAAGGCAGTTACTGAATTAACGATATCGACAGCTGACACAAAACCGTTTTTTTGGTATTGAGCAGTGAAGGATATTAATCTCATTTTTATCAACGGTACGGTGTAAGGTTAAGATGCTATTCATTTTAATATTGCTGATCAAGTCAATTGAACTTAAAAAAGTTGCTCCCTAACATTAACTCTAATACTTAAAGCGCAGGGTTAATGAGAAGGAGCTTCCGAATTAAAATTTAATCAACGCAAATTGCTTTTCCAACTAATAGTGAAAGTAGCCTAGAATGTTTAACAATTTGACCAGAGCGCTGTTACAAAAGTCTAAACCTAATTTACCCCCAAATTTTGCTGCGTTGTAACGGCCCTTTGAACTTACAAATTTCAATACTCAATGCTGATTGATCTTAATAAAGCCTAACAAACTTCAATGATTGATTGTTAAATCGAAGCCAGTCTGACTGGATAAGTAGTGAAAGCGTCAAAAAATTGATCACTGATGTTAATCTTCATCCCAGTAACTGTCGCTAGTATCCATCATTGAACGTAACCTCTTTTTTTCCATTAAAAGATCAATCTGCCGTCTAAAACTATTTCGTTTCTTCTTATCTGACGAGGGAAATCGTTCTTCACCATGTTCATCCTCAGCATAATTAGCGTCAGAATCATCATCAAATTCATATTTGCTTACCATAATAGTTATTTCTAGAATGTGGAAAATGACTTTTATACAAAATCGAGGTAGAAAGATAATATTTTTTTTTGGAATGCTTATAAATAATAATTATGATGAAAATCTTTAAATAAAAACATACAGTAAAGGGTTGGTACTTATAAAATTTAGCTAATTATTTAAATTTTGATAGGTTTTGATTGAGCCTGATTTCTAATTAGCTCAAAGATATCGAAGTGAATTTTCCAAGAGGATTGCATAAATTTTCCAAAATGCATCTTTGACGCAAAATGAATATGAGCCAATAACCTTAGTTGAATCTAGGATTAATATCTTAAAATTTAATGGTTTAAGTTTCGGTTTTCATTTTGGTATAAAAACAATGAGATTCCATCTAATATTATTGCTCTGTTTCCAACCTATGATTAGTGCTTTGGCTGTTACCTATGATCCCTGTGATCCATTAATATTAATTCAACCGGCTGACTCTTCTCTAAAAGTTTTGTTATCCCGTTTAGCTGATGAATATGATTTTCAACTTTTCTTCCCAGATTCGCTCGACCGACCCGTTAAGTTTATGCAATCGATGCCACTTAGCCTAATGATTAAAAAATTAACAATGGATATGAATACAGTCCTAATGCATGAAGCGTTAGACAATTGTGGGGTACCTAAGTTGACTTTTTTCCTGGCTTTACCGGAAGCCGTAGAATCTGATAATGCAATATCATTGATTCATGAACAGGTTGTCAATGAAGACTATATTTATATTGAAAATATGAACTTATACGTTTCCCAGGTCTTGGATGGTAGTCAGGTTGCCGAAATTCACAGGATGACGCCGGAACAACTTTTTGAATATGAACAACTTGTCGATGCCCTTCAGGCCAACCCTAAGCAGGCAAAAATCGATACCGATGCCGTCGGAAATTGATTGAATTCATCGAGGATTTTCAGAGCAATCGGTTAAAATGCTTTCCATATCTTTACAGATGAAGGCAGAACATAAATCTACGCTCTATAAGTCGATTTAACAATCCATTCTCGTTCAAACAGGGAGTCTTTAAGTTGAGTAAAAGGTAATACTGGTAATTGATTGACAAATTCATAACTTTACATTTACTAAAAGACTTAATTGCATTAATGCACCCTTAATAGACTCTTGGGTAATACCTGACTTTTGCCTTAAGAAGGATGATTTTCAGAATTTACACCTAAGAAGATCTACTAATAATTGTAATTCCATTTTCAACTAGGTATTGATCGACTTTCTCTTGGTAGTTCTTTATGGTCAAAAAAAGCCAGTCCTCAAATATTTTTTCTGCTGATGATAGTTTTACTTTTTGAGTTCGAAAAATAGAATAAGTTTCCTCACTTTTAATGCCGTACTTGAATGGCATAATTAGGTTCCCAGCCTGAATGAGTGATAATGCTAAAAAGCTGTCTCCAATAGTAATGCCGCTTCCTGCAATAGCCGCAGAGAGGCAAAGAGTTGTCTCATTAAAGACGGTCCCCGATTCGACATTGCCAGGATCTTTATAGCCAGTTAATTCGAACCAATCCTTCCAAGGATTGTAATTTTTATCGAGTAAAAAGTTTGTTTTATCAGCAAACTTTTGGTTAGTAATATGTTCTTTGGCATAACTTGGTGCGCATAGTGGAAGGTCAATCCAGTGGCAGAGTTTGATTTCCTCTAGGGAGCCTTGTCGATGGTTACCATGCAGGCCATAAAAAATACGATAATTAAAATCGGCTTCCATGTGGAATTGGCCATTTATTTCAGCTGTGATTTCAACGGAAATTCCTGGGTTTTTGATTAGAAAGTCGCCAATGATCCCTGCTAGCCAAGAGGATGCAAAGTCTCGTTCAACCAAAATTTTAATACCGTTTGCAGAATAGACCTTACCGACAACCCGCTCAACTGTAGCTGAAATCTGATCGAACGCTTGGTTCAAGCCCAAATATAATTCAGCCCCAATTTCAGTTAACTGGAAGTTTCTTTCGGCCCTTTTAATTAGCTTGTTGCCGAGTGCTTCTTCGAGCAATTTCACCTGTTTGCTGATTGCTGGTCTGGTAACATTAAGTTCCCTAGATGCAATAGTGAAACTTTGATTTCTCGCGACAGATTCAAAGGCTCTCATAGCTGTTAAGGATCGTATTTCCCTCATATGGTCTATTCCAATAGTAACTTTAAGTTACCCTATTATAATATATGTGATTATACAAAAAATACGCAATATGATTAAATTAAAGGCTATTTATTAGATTCAATCGATCCAACCTATTGACAGAGATGAAAAATGAAAACACCAATTAAATTTGCAAAGAGTGGGCCCGAGGGATGGATGGATGCGTCAAATGTTGTGTTGGAAACAACAAAACTAATTGAAGGAACTTCGAAGGGGTTGGACCATGTCTATTATGAGAATAAAGAGACTGAAGTCACATCAGGCATTTGGCGGTCATCTGCCTATACGGAATGGTTTGACGATTACCCATGTGATGAATTCATGTATGTATTAGAAGGTCACGTCATACTGGAAAATGATGAGTTTAGTGAAAAATATGAACAAGGTGACGCATTTTTAGTACCTAAAGGTTTCAAGGGTTATTGGAAGCAGCCGGTCTCAATGCTGAAGTTTTACGTCATCATTAAATAACTGTCACTTATTGCATCAGCAGTGTGGTCATCAATGGATTCATCGATTTCAGATTTAAATAATGAAGGCACTTACGATTACATCATAGTCGGTGCTGGCTCTGCGGGTTGTGTTTTGGCGAACCGACTGGGGGAGAATGCAAACTTAAGAATACTGCTTCTGGAGGCGGGTGGCAGCGACAGATCTCTACTTGTATCTATGCCTGCAGCTCTTTCCATTCCTATGAACTCAAAAAGATTTAATTGGGGAATGCATACAGAACCTGAACCAGGGCTAGGTGGTCGGGTTATGAATTTGCCTAGGGGAAAGGGCCTTGGTGGGTCATCTTCTATTAACGGTATGTGTTATGTGCATGGTAACCCGATGGATTACGAGCTTTGGGAAGCACTTGGCGCTAAAGGTTGGAACTGGGCAAATGTTCTTCCCTATTTTCAGAAATCAGAAAGTGTTCAATCGCCAGGGCCAATTCGGGGTCAGACTGGTCCATTGGGTGTCACGCGTGGCCCAGAGAAGAACCCGCTCTACCACGCCTTTGTTGAGGCTGGACGGCAAGCGGGCTACCCCGTAAGTTCGAACATGAATGAATATCAGCATGAGGGCATGGGCCCGATGGAGATGTCCGTTAAAGATGGTAAACGCTGTAGTGCGGCTGTTGCTTATCTTCGCCCCGCGCTTAAGCGTGGAAATATTCGTGTAATTAAGCATGCGAAGGTCGACAAAATTCTTTTTGAAGGCTTAAAGGCTGTCGGTGTAGCGTTTCTGGTTAGGGATAAACCCTGTGTCGCTTATGCGCAAAAAGAAACCATCCTAAGCGCAGGTTCTATTATGTCGCCCACCATCTTGAAGCGTTCGGGTATTGGTCCATCAGACGAGCTCGCATCTCATGATATACCGCTTGTTTATCATAATCCCAATGTAGGTGAAAACCTGAAAGACCATTTAGAAGTCTATCTACAGCAAGAATGTCTAAAGCCGGTTTCTCTTTATAAGTCGATGAACTTATTTGGTAAGGGGTTAATAGGGGCTCAGTGGCTGCTGACAAAGTCGGGACTAGGCGCAACTAACCATTTTGAAACGGGTGGTCACATTAGGAGTCGAGCGGGGATTATATATCCTGACATCCAATATCACTTTCTGCCGTTGGCTATTTCTTATGATGGAACAAGTTTAGCCAAGGGCCATGGGTTTCAAGTCCATGTAGGAACCAAACGATCGAAAAGTCGAGGCTGGGTTAAGCTGCGAAGTAAGTCTTTACATGATCTCCCTAAGGTGAAATTCAACTATATGTCTCATGAGGATGATTGGTTGGAATTTCGCGCCTGTATTCGTCTTACCAGAGAAATATTTAACCAAGACGCATTTGCACCATATCGTGGGGCAGAGTTGGCGCCAGGAGATGACTGCATTTCTAACGAAGCCATAGATCAGTTTATTAAGGAAAAAGCTGAAAGCGCTTATCATCCTTGCGGAACCTGCAAGATGGGTGAGGCTGTAGATGCAGTTGTTGATTCTGAATGTAAAGTGAAAGGAGTCACCGGCTTGCGGGTTGTTGATGCTTCGATTATGCCGCAGGCAACCGCTGGCGATCTCAATGCGCCAACCATTATGTTAGCAGAGAAAGCTGCTGATCTGATTAAGGGTGTATCGTTACCCGCTTCAACGGATGCGCCTCTTTTGGCGGCTGTAGATTGGAAAACCAAACAACGGACGGTTTCTATTGAAAAGGATTATCGGCAGGAGAGAGAAGCTTTGCATCAATATCTACTTGAAAACAATGCAATTTAAATCAACTAGTCTCGTCATCAAGCGAATTAATAGAATGATAATGGCCAGTTAAATTTAAAGTTTATGACCGAAATAATGAGAGTGGATAATAATGAAATTAATTTATAGTGACGATCACAGGGAACATGCTGGCGCTAAGGAAATGCGATATGACAAAATGATCCCAATGTCAGAAAGTCCAGAACGCATGGACATCATTATGGCTGGCCTTTCTAAGGCAGGCTTCAATGATATTGTAGAGCCTACCAATCATAGTTTGGATACGGCATATAAAATTCATGACCCAAAGTTTGTTAGTTTCCTTGAACGTGCCTATCCACTTTGGGAAAAAGAATTTGGCCCAGGTGGATTTGCAACTGCCTATACATTTGGTATGAGGGGAATGGCACAAACTCCTAACGAAACCATTCATTCCATGTTGTCTTGTTATACTTTTGATGTCTGTGTGCCAATAGTTGCGGGTACATGGAAGGCTATTCGTTCTGCCATTGATGTTGCATTGACTGGCGTTGACCTAATGCAAAAGGGAGAAAAGTCAGTCTTTTCATTATGTCGTCCACCTGGACATCATGCTTCTAGTGATTTAGCTGGAGGCTATTGCTACATGAATAATGCCGCGATTGCGGCCCAAGCTCATCTTGATTTTGGAGCTAATCGCGTTGCATTGCTTGATATAGATTATCATCATGGCAATGGCAGCCAGTCAATTTTTTACGATCGAAAGGATGTTTTGTATACGTCACTCCACGCTCGACCAGAAGACGAATATCCATTTTTAATGGGCTATGCTAACGAAGTCGGTACAGGAGCAGGCGAAGGATACAATCTGAACTTGCCAATGCCAGTTGGTACCGCTTTTGATACTTATAAAGGCGCTTTGGAAACTGCTCTTGAGTTCATAAAAAACTACAGGCCGGACGTCTTAGTTTTGTCGTTAGGGGTGGATACCTTTGCGGATGACCCTGTTGGTGGCTTCAAGCTTATTTCCCCTGATTATACAGTTATTGGAAAAATGATTGCTCAGCTCCAACTGCCAACCCACATTATTATGGAAGGTGGTTATGCGATGGATGCACTTGGGACCAATGTTGGCAATGTTCTTACGGGCTTTAAAAATGCCCAGACGCTCTAAATGGTTTGGTTAGTATAAACTTCATTTGACGTAATCTTAATTAATGTCAGAAATACTCTATTATTTGCCTTAACCAATCACGTTTTATCCAAAACGATAGTGTAATGGTCAAGTGTTTTTAGAAGGTGTTAGTCACAATGGGTAATATTGCTTACTTTACTGGCGTCATATTACCAACAGCAGAATGAAGTCTTTTATTGTTGTAATGCTCAATTTAATGTTCTAAAGCTGCCTTTGCAGATAGATGATTAATGAATAATTAGTTAGTTAGTAAAGATGAGAATTACTAAAAACTAAGCAATAATTATTACCACTGTAAGGTTACATAAAGCTAAAGCATTGTTAACTACTGAGGTGTTAACTGTGAACTGCAGGTTTATTAAAATATTAAAATTTACTTTTTCTTCAATACGGTACCTTTTATAACCCCTAGTGCGCTATCGTTGGATTCTATATACTTGAGATCCTAGTACGGAATCCCTATGCCAAAAAACTTAAAACCAACCATCGAAGATCCTAATTTGCCCAGCGAAAGTATTAAATATGATAAACCTGTTGCGAGTCGAGACGACTTATTGCAGTTAATCAACGAAGAAAAAGTGCCTGTTTCGCATGAACACATAGCAGAAAGGCTGCAATATGAAGATGAAGACAGCATTGAAGCCGTGCGCCGCCGCTTGCGGGCAATGGCACGTGATGGCCAGATATTCCGTAATAGGCGCGGTGGTTATTTGAGCTTTGACCATATGGACCTTGAGAAAGGTATCGTTCAGACTCATCCTGATGGTTTTGGGTTTTTAAAACCAGAATCAGGTGGCAAGGATATTTTTCTTGCTGAACGTCAAATGCGTAAGTTAATGAATGGTGATAAAGCTGCGGTTAAAGTGGCAAGTTACGACAAACGTCGTGAACGGTCCGAAGGAGAATTAATTGCTGTTTTAGCGCGTGCGCATCAAAGCGTCGTAGGTCGTTACCATCAAGAGGGTGGAATCGATTTTTTGATTCCTGATGACAAGCGCTTAACCCGTGACATTCTTTTAAGTCGTGATGTGGGACATACTGCAAAACTAGGTGATATTGTGGTTGTACGTATAACTGATTACCCAACGCAACATAACCAACCGATCGGTATAATTGAATCGGTGTTGGGGCAGGACAATGCGCCAGGAATGGAAGTCACCATTGCCTTAAATACTCATTCCATACCCCATCATTGGAACGAGGCTGTGCAGGCCGAAATTAAAGATTTTACTCATCAAGTAGAAGAAGCAGATAAGCAAAACAGGAAAGATTTTCGTAACTTACCTTTTGTGACGATTGACGGATCAGATGCGCGTGATTTTGACGATGCTGTTTTTTGTGAGCCGGTCGATAAGGGATTTCGTCTATATGTTGCCATTGCTGACGTTGCACATTACGTTAAAATTGGCACAGCGCTAAATCAAGAGGCAATAGATCGAGGTACTTCGGTTTATTTTCCGGGTGAAGTGGTGCCGATGTTGCCGGAAGTACTGTCGAATGGTTTATGCTCTCTTAATCCTGATGTCGATCGTCTTTGTATGGTTTGTTGTATGGATATCAGCCAAAACGGCGTTATTAAGCATCATGATTTTTTTGAAGCGATCATTCATTCACATGCACGACTGATTTACGATGACGTGGCAGCTGTTATATTTGAAAAAAAGGAAGAGGGCGCCCCTGCTCTACAGCGAGTAAGAGGGGATCTTGAAAATCTTAAAATGGTCTATCAAGCGCTCGCTAAAGCCCGCAAAAAGCGACATGCGATTGAGTTTGATACCAATGAAGTGATCTTTAAGTATAACGAGGAGCGCAAGATAGAAGGTATCGAACCCGTTGTGCGTAACCAAGCCCATTTGCTTATAGAAGAGTGCATGATAGCCGCCAACATCAGTGCGGCTAAACTACTAAAGAAAAACAAAATACCCACGCTTTATCGAAACCACGAGGGCCCTAATGCGGATAAACTGCCCAATTTGGCTGAATTTTTACTCGGCTTTGGTATTGCGCTTACAGCAGAAAAGCCAACGCCGACCGACTATGCCAAAATCATTGAGCAAATCAAACCGCTACCCGAATTTTCGATGATTCAAACAGTGGTATTGCGATCAATGCTGCAAGCCAATTACAGCCCTGACATTAAGGTAGGCCATTTTGGCTTAGCGCTGAAAGATTATGCCCACTTTACTTCTCCAATAAGACGTTATCCTGATTTGTTGGTGCATCGGGGTATTAAGCAATGGATTCGTCATGGTAATAATGAAGGTTTTGAATATGACCTTGCCGCTATTACCAGCTTGGGTGAAAGTTGTTCAAGTTACGAACGACGAGCCGATGATGCGACACGCGATGCATCAGACTGGTTAAAATGTGAGTTCTTGCAAAAGCGTATAGGCCAACAGTTCAGTGGTATTGTTTCAGGCGTCACCAGCTTTGGTCTTTTTGTTCAGCTCGAAGAGCTCATGATCGATGGACTTGTTCACATTACTTCACTTAAGCGTGACTACTATCATTTTGATCCGGTGCGGCATCGTTTGGTGGGTGAATCGAGTAACCGCAGTTATCAGTTAGGCGACCGATTAGAAATTCAAATCATGGGCGTCAATATGGAAGAAAAGAAAATTGATTTCGATTTGGTCGCTAATCTTGGTGATGATGACGCTAAACCTAAGAAAGGTAAAAAAGGAAAAAAGTCAGGTGATCAATATGCGGTTAAGGATAAAAAAGCTATAAATTCCAAAAAGTCGGACGTTAAAGGCACCGACAAAAAGCCGGCTAAAAAATTAGCAAAGAAGCCAGCCAGGAAAATAAAGAAAAAAACAACATCTGAATCAATTCAAACAACTACGAAGATACCCGCTAAAAAACTTGTGGCAAAAGTTAAGCCAAAGACAAAGTCTAAAGCCAGCCAGAAACCTAAGGCTGAACAGAAAGAAACATGAGTGACTTGTATATCTATGGATTTCACCCCATAGCCAAAATGTTACAACACACGCCTGAGTCATGCTTGGGGTTAATTTGTACTGATTCAAAGAATCCTCGTTTGATTTCACTCATCGCCCGAGTGAAAGAGCTCAAGCTGCCAATTCGAGTTGAATCAAAGACTGCCCTTAATAGCTTGGTAGGAAGTGACAAGCATCAGGGTTGTGTTATGCACTATGTGGCATCGACCACAGGGATTACCAGTATTGAGCAATGTCTCGCTGAAATGCATAATCGATCCTTATTTTTAGTACTGGATGGTGTTCAAGACCCCCATAATTTAGGTGCCTGTTTACGAACGGCGAATGGTGCAGGGGTGGATGCTGTGATTATACCCAAAGATCGTTCTGCCAAGATGAATGCCACTGTCAGTAAAGTGGCTGCTGGTGCTGCAGAATCAACACCGCTGCTGGAAGTAACGAATATTTCACGTTGCCTGAAGGACTTGAAACATGCGGGTGTTTGGATTTACGGCACCAGTGGTGATGCTAAGGGCTCGCTATATGATTTTGATTATCAAAACCCGGTTGCACTTGTTATGGGTGCGGAAGGAGATGGCTTACGTCGCTTGACGATGGAACAATGTGACCACCTCCTAAAATTACCCATGCAGGGTTCAGTTGAAAGTTTAAATGTGTCAGTCGCAACAGGCGTTTGCCTGTATGAAATCATGCGCTCAAGAATGGCTTGCAGCTAAGCATTTGCTCGGGTAGTATGCCCATCTTTCTGTAACTGGGCCTTAGTGGGTATTTGATACAGGAAATCCTTGCTCCACAGGCCATTGGTACTTGGGGCTTCTTATCCATAAGGAAACAATATGAAGCATTACGAAATTGTGTTTCTGGTCCACCCTGACCAGAGTGAGCAGGTGCCCGCGATGGCTGAACGCTATCGTACTATGATCACCAATTCTGGCGGTGCTGTTCACCGCGAAGAAAACTGGGGTCGTCGTCAGCTTGAATTCCCAATCAAAAAAATACACAAAGCCCATTACGTTCTGATGAATATCGAATGTTCACAAGAAATTCTAGATGAACTAGAAAGTGCTTTCCGTTTTAATGACGCGGTTCTACGCCACTTGACACTGAGCTGCGGCGCTGCCGTTACTGAAATGTCACCTATGATGGTCGAAGTAGAGCGAGAAGAGTCTGCAAAAACTGCTGATCGTAAGCCTGCTGCAGCCCCCAGAACTGAAACCGATGCTGCTGAAGTAGCCCCCGCTGCTGCTGAAGCTCCTACTGCTGAAGCTGCCACTGCCACAACCGAAGGAGCAGAATAGCCATGTCACGTTATTTTCGTCGTAAGCGTTTTTGTAAATTTACTGCCGAAGGCACTGTTCAGATCGATTATAAAGATCTAGAAACACTTAAAGAATATGTTACAGAGTCTGGCAAAATTGTACCTAGTCGTGTTACTGGTACAAAAGCTAAATACCAGCGTCAGTTGGCTACAGCGATTAAACGTGCTCGTTTTCTGTCGCTGTTACCTTACACCGACCAACATAAGATGAAATAAAGGGACTGGTGTCCTAAATGTTGGCACTCGCTAAATACGCTCTAAAAGGGCCGTATCAAGCTGCTACATTAGTTGGTTTGTTGGCTATTGTAGCAGTGGTATTGCCGTTAATGGGTGGAAGCCCATTTGTAACCATGATTATAACCGGGGCTTTAACACTGTGTTCTGGTGCTTTAGTTGGGTTGGTTATTTTAACTCAAGGGTCAAGGTCTGGGTTGAAAGCAGTCGTTGTTTCGATTGTCGGAATAACAATTGTGGCTACCATAGCACTTGAGGCGCCTATGATCGGTATCTCTATTGGGCTAGCGCAATGGTTACCTATAGTAATATTGGCGCAAGTTTTGCGGTCAACAAATTCATTGGTATTGATGATGTTGACCGGTCTTATGCTTGCGTTATTAGCAGTTGCATTGCAGCTCTTAATTTGGCCTGACCTAGAAGCTGATTGGCTTTTTATGATAGAGCAGTCGATTTCGCAATTAAAAGAGTATCCTGAGTATCAGAATGTTGATATCGCGGATAACGCTCGATTATTAGTCCATTTTATGGTGCTAATGTTGGGGGCTGCCATGTATTCCTTGTTTATTGGAATACTGTTGATGGCACGTTCGATGCAATCGAAGTTATCCGATTCAGCAGACAAATTTAGTGAAGAATTTCGCGCAATTTCGTTTGGAAAGCGCACGGGTTTAGTTGCAATAGTCTTGCTTGCTTTAAGTTTTTGGCTAAATCAGGCTTGGATTTCAAGCATCGCTTTATTGTTAATGACTGCATTTTTATTTCAGGGTATAGCGGTAGTACACACAAAAGTACTCAAAAGCAAGCGATCGAGGTTGTTGAAAACCTTGTTCTACATGTTGCTTTTGATCTTCCCACAGGCTGTTGTTATTACAGCGCTAGTGGGTTTGTTAGACAACTGGTTGATATTGCGCAAACCTGCGAATATCAAATCAACGTAAACGTAAGTTAATAGAGGGTATTAGAATGGAAGTTATTCTATTGGAAAACATTGAAAACCTAGGTTCTTTAGGTGACAAGGTTTCAGTCAAAGCGGGATATGCGCGTAATTTTTTAGTTCCGAAACGTAAAGCACAAATGGCGACAGCTAATAACTTGGCTCAATTCGAAGAACGTCGTGCAGACTTAGAAGCCGCCGCAGCAGCAGCCAAAGCTGAAAATGAGGCTCGCAAGAAGAAGATCGAAGCATTAGGTATTATTGTTATTACATCTAAAGTTGGTTCAGAAGGTAAGCTATTTGGATCAATTGGTACCAGTGATATTGCTGATGCAATTATTGCTGTGGGCGGTGTTGTTGAAAAACGTGAAGTCCGTTTACCAGAAGGCACGATTCGTACAACGGGTGAGCATGCTATCGACATTCATCTTTACACTGACGTTGACGCAGTCATTACAATCTCTATTGTAGGCGAAGAGTAATCGTTCATTAAAATTATGCTGTCTTAACGACACCTAAATTTTATTCATTACCTTTGAAAGGCTGTCATTTTTGACAGCCTTTTTTATGTTCAGGATGAACGGTATGTCACGGGCGCATGGATGCGCAGGAGTGACGATGTTCAGGATGAACGGTATGTCACGGGCGCATGGATGCGCAGGAGTGACGATGTTCAGGATGAACGGTATGTCACGGGCGCATGGATGCGCAGGAGTGACGATGTTCAGGATGAACGGGGCGTTTGTGTGCTTCTGCACAAACGACACTTCCGCCATCCATGGTGGTCGTATGTGTCTTAAAAGGGGTGCATGGATGCGTAGGCGTGGCGGCGTTCAGGATGAACGGGTTGCTTGAATGCACATAGACAATGATTTTTTATCTAATGTGGCCTATTAACTCCAATGAATGGATGAAAAAGATAGCGAGACAGCGCGGTTATTGTGGTCGATCGGCATAGTCATGGTGAGCATAAACAGCAGTTTAGCTTCTTGGTGTCTATAAGCAATCCCTAACTAAAGCTTGTCACCAAGTACCAACGTGAAATATTATAACTAAAATGATTTAGTCAGCGATTCATAACCACAAAAAGTTTATGATATGCGGCCTATGAAATCGCCCTATGAAATCACAAGGTCAATTCCAAAATGTCTGAAATAACCTCCCGTGTAGCTGAGCTAAGCCAACGCGTTGATGACCTCAAAGTACCACCGCATTCCTTAGAAGCAGAGCAGTCGGTCATCGGTGGCTTAATGTTAGACAACAGGGCTTGGGATGATATTGCTGATGTCATCAATGAAAATGATTTTTACCGTCATGACCATGCTTTAATTTTTCGGGCTATTCACGATCTCGCAGCCAATGATCAACCCTATGATGTCGTCACTGTCTCCGAATGGATCGGTTCTAGAAATGAACTCAATTCAATAGGTGGTTTGGCTTATTTGAGCATTTTAGCCAACGACACTCCCACTGCAATTAACGTCAAAGCTTATGCCAATATCGTTCGAGAATATTCAATTCTAAGGGCTTTAATTCAAGTTGGAAATGAAATTTCAGCTAGTGCTTTTAATGCTGATGGCCGTACTAGTAAAGAATTGCTCGATGAAGCGGAGCGTAAAGTTTTCAAAATTGCCGAACAAGGCGCTGGCAATAAAGAAGGTTTCGAGGCCATCAACGACTTGCTTACTAAGGCAGTTCAGCGCGTTGAAGAAATGTACAAAAGTGACGAGGCGCTTACCGGTATTTCCTCTGGCTTTGCTAATTTCGATGCAAAAACATCCGGCTTGCAAAAGGGTGATTTGATTATCATTGCGGGTCGACCCTCAATGGGCAAGACCAGCTTCGCAATGAATTTGGCAGAAAACGCAGCTCTCAACACTAATAATTCTGTTGCGGTTTTTAGTATGGAAATGCCGGGTGAACAATTAGCTATTCGTATGATGTCTTCGCTTGGCCGCATTAATTCACATAATTTGCGAACCGGTAAACTCGAGGATCACGATTGGCCTCGGCTGATTTCCTCAGTCAACATGCTGTCAAAATCTAAGCTGTTCATTGACGATACGGCAGCGCTAACACCAACTGAATTGCGTGCCAGAACACGTCGATTAAAAAGAGAGCATGGCCTCGATCTAATTATTATCGATTATTTACAGCTGATGGGCGTTGGAGGGACAACAGAAAACAGAGCAACAGAAATATCAGAAATATCCCGTTCATTAAAAGCGCTTGCAAAAGAGCTTGAGGTGCCAGTAGTCGCGCTCTCTCAGTTAAACCGAAGTGTTGAGCAGCGGCCAGACAAGCGCCCGATTATGTCTGATTTAAGAGAGTCTGGTGGTATTGAGCAGGATGCCGACGTCATATTATTTATTTATCGAGATGAAGTTTACAACCCTGATAGTGCTGACAAAGGCACTGCAGAAATACTCATTCGTAAGCAACGAAATGGTCCTATCGGAATGGTCAGGCTGGCTTTTTTAGGCCAATACACACGATTTGAAAATCTCGCTAATGAAGATGCCTACGGAGGAGGAGACTTTGAATAGTCATGGTCAAAATCGGCATTCATGCATCAGTATTGACCTCGATGCAATAAGATATAACTATCAAAAATTAAAGACACTATCAGGTGGTAGTCAACTGATAGCAGTGGTTAAAGCCGATGCCTATGGGCATGGCGCGATAGAAGTAGCTAAAGCACTCCCCAATGCTGATGCCTTTGCTGTGGCTGCCGTCGGCGAAGCCGTATCTTTAAGAGAAAATGGCATTAATCAAAAAATTCTTATCATGGGAGGATTTATCAGTGTGGCTGAGTTGCAAGCCTGTATTGATCTAAAGCTTGATCCTGTTATTCATCAGCAATTTCACATCGATTGCTTGCGTGATAATTCAGCGTTGAATCAAATTGAAATTTGGATGAAGGTCGATTCGGGTATGGGCCGTTTAGGATTTCCCGTTAACACAGTGAATAACGCCATAGAGCAGTTGAAAAAAATCTCTAGCCTTGGCCAAATACGCATGATGTCTCATTTTGCCAGCGCAGATGAGATCGATAATGATCAAACCGAAAAACAAATAAAAAACATTAGCGATCTTAAGCTGGACAGTTATGAGTGGGGAGTATCAAACTCAGCGGGCATTATTGGTTGGCCTAAGTGTCATAAAACCTGGGTTCGATCGGGTATTGCCATGTATGGTGCCAACCCAATGTCAAACCGAAAGCAAGTACGCCAATACCTTCGCCCATCAATGACTATGACGACTATCGTGCTTGCCGTCAATCAAAATAAAAAAGGTGACGTGATAGGTTACGCAGGGTCTTACACTTGTCCTAAAGACATGGCTATCGCAGTGATTGCCGCTGGGTACGCCGATGGTTACCCCAGACTAAAAACCAAATCTGGTCAAATCAACATTCAAGGTCATTTGTGTAATATCGTCGGACGAGTGTCCATGGATATGATAACTGTCGATATTAGTGGTTTAACGGAAGTGAAAGTAGGTGACGAAGTCTGCTTATTTGGTGCTAACCCTGAAGCCGAAGACATCGCCGATGACTCATTAACAATCGCTTATGAAATATTCTGTAATGTTGGTGCGCACGCTAAACGAGTTTATATTAATATAGCTGAATAATTGTTTAGAATTGACTAGCAAAACGCAGGGTTTATCCGTAGAATCCTGCCTTCAAATATGCACCTGTAGCTCAGCTGGATAGAGTACTCGGCTACGAACCGAGCGGTCGGGAGTTCGAATCTCTCCAGGTGCGCCATATATAAACCCCTGCAATTCAGTAACTTGCAGGGTTTTTTTGTTTCTGGCTCCTAACACCTTTTTGGGTGTAGTCGATAATGTACCAGTGACACCTCGCAGCCCGCTTATCTTTCCGGCATAGGTCCACAAATGCTCTGGAGCCAAGTAGGCGTAACGCTGCACCATTCGTATATCAGACCAACCGCCAAGCTCTTGCAATACGTGAATTTGCTCTGGACGCTACTCTGGATTTGCACCCAGTGGCATATGAATTGCGTCTTCGGCAAAGGGCTTTGTATAGGTCGCTTAATTACTGTCGTTGACAGTATTCGAATATGACTGAACATCGCCTTAAATATTTTGTCAGACTTTGAAATTGTCTCGATCTGCTTTTATGTGTAGATTTAGCGTCCTGATAGGTGATGATGTGACTGCAACCGATACCGGCATATGTGACTGTTTTTTCTCATACATCCATAATCACATCAAAGGCAACTTTCTGTCGATATTCTCCAGTTAAACAGGCCCATGTGAACGATTTTAATCGTCAACAGGCTTTGTAAAAAGTTCCAAAAACAGCATGATAAAAATTTTTCTCCCTCATTCAATCTATATTTGAGTTTATATTGACTTAAAATTCCCACTTATAGTATAAAAATAGCGAACAATAAGCCATGATAGACTCCTTTTTATGAATGGTTTTCACACAATCTGACAGCACAGAGGCCACTCAGAGTATCTAAATTCTAGTGTTCTTTGATCCAGCTGTGAATGAATGCTCTAGGCAAAAAACAGCCGTTCCCGTTGCGCAGTAAAACATTCAAGTCAGAAGCAAAGGGCAAAATAGTTTGAAATTCCATAGTAGCTATAGCGAGTTAAGATAATTTTCTATGCTATAAATACTAGTCTGTAGAAGACTTAATCGTATTTCTAAATCTTATCGGTCTTTATTGTGAGAAATAAGCAACTACAAATAGACGAAGTGCAACATAGCATTGCTAATCCAGCTCGTAGCATGACTATGATCTATATTATTACTCTTTCGGCCATTGCCGGATTTTCAATGCTGATTCATTTCATGCTGGGTCAAATCATTGAACAACAAGCGGGCACTGCACAAATAGTCAATATCAGTGGTCAGCAACGCATGCTATCTCAACGCGCGAGTTTGTTAACAGTCGAATATCTTGCTTCTGGTAAGGGTGAGTTTAAACAGGAAGCATTGAATACATTAAAAACCATGGATAAAAACCATAAGTTTTTGTTAAGAGATTATGTTAGTGCTAAAAAAAATAATCAGGAATTGCTAATGTCTGAACCCTTGCAGCAACTTTACTTTGGCCAGCCTCACCACGTTGACCAAAAAATCAGGGCGTTTAGTGAGTTCATAGTAGATGCCTTAAACAATGATTTACCGAAGAGTATTGAAGAACGTAAATATGTAGGATCTATATTTCAGTATTTAGCAGACGATATGATATTAGACAGTTTAAATGCTGTTGTTAGTCAGTATCAAACGGAGAGCGAGGATATAGTTAGGGAACTTCGCCAGATTCAGCAACTGGTCTTTTTCTTCATTCTCCTTACCATTCTTGCTGAAGCCCTGTTTGTTTTTCGCCCCATGGTTGAAAAAATTAAGTGCTTGCAACAACAAGCTGATCGAGATCACTTGACTGGGCTGCTCAACCGTCGCTCGCTTGAAGTGCTGGCTGAGAAAACCATCACTATGGCCGCTCATAACAGCCAGAAGGTCAGTGTTATCACCTTTGATATTGATCGTTTCAAAATAATCAATGATACATATGGTCACGATGTAGGTGATAAGGCAATCCAATATGTTGGCGAGCTTATAATGTCTTGCACTCGTGATTCCGATATAGTTTCCAGATATGGTGGCGAAGAGTTCGTAGTCTTGTTGCCTCAAACCAGCCAAGAACACGCTATGGTGTTAGCTGAAAATATACGCATAAAAATTCAAAATAGTCCATTAGCACTGAATGAATTAACGATTGAAATGACCGTCAGTGGTGGAGTCAGTCAATATTTAGAAACTGAAAAAGGCTGGTTTGATATTTTAAAGAGATCAGATGGGGCCCTGTATCAGGCAAAAAATTCAGGTCGTAACAAAATCTGCATGGCATAAGGTCGAGTTGTTTACATGATGGACTACTAAATATTAATCTTTTAATCGAACGGCCGGGAGTTTCAAGCTTTCTTACTCCCACGTCACTTATTTAAAGGTGAAACTTATAGTTTTTCTCACTCAGTTCAATTGATTAAATACTTTTCATTATTAAGCCTAGGATAATCCAGCTACTCATGACTCATTCATTAACTCGGGCCAAGATGGTATCTCGAACAATGTTTGCCAAACTCGATGACTACTGGCCAGTGTCGAGTTAAGGCAAATAGACACTCTAAATATCATCTTTTAGCTGGTCATGGATTACTTTGATTTACTCATTAAATAGGTTGGTGTGCTATTGATTATTGCCAGTTTATTTGTAACGGAAATACTGCGTAAAAAGTTATGGTAAATCGTCGAGTTAATTATTTTGGTTTGTTGTCGAGTTGTACGAATTCTGGCACATATTGACTGAACGCAGTGCCGGACATAAAACTAAAAATGAGACGCCGAGTTTTGTACCAGAAGGTACCAAAAAATATGATGATCAATCCTAGTCCCATCAGTATATAAATCATGACGTTCTGATTATTGTTGAATTGTGCCGGTATGAGCTGGGTGAGTGCATAAATCATATATATTTGAGTCGAAATCAACATCGCTCTTCGGTCCAAAAGTAACGCAAGTAAAAGAAACCCAATAAAGAAAATGATGATAACCATTTCTTCGCCAAAAGCTTCAACCCACGTATTATTTCCCAGTAACATCGATAGCATGGCGCCATGCACAATTAAAGGTGACGCCAACAAGTGTAACCAGAATGCACTGTCGCTCAGGTGGTTTTGTCGTTTAGTGTCGTGAATATCAAACCACATTGCTACAGTAAACACGATTACACCCAAACCCGAAATAATAATAGGGTTGGCCAATATGTCTGCACCTATTTGAAGAAAAACGATAGCAACAAGTCCACCAGCGAGCGGTAATAAGCTGAAGGGCATTTTATAACGTAAATAAAATAGCAGGCTGGTAGCACTGGCTAAACTCAGTCCAAGCATGGTTGATTGTTCGCTATCAAAGTGTACTGCTTGGTGAACAAGAAAAATGATGGACACTAGAATCGCCATCCCTGGTAGGGCAAGACGACGATTCCCCACTAACCATTCCGCTAGTAATACAAATCCAGCGATGGGGAATAAATATTGGTAGGTTGATATTGATAATTGGCTAATCGATAAAACTAAAATACAGATACCAAAGGCAATAAAGATATCACCAAAGCTACGAACAAACTTTAATGGTTCCTGTGCTCGACTGTTAGCTTCATCTGATGAGGTTTGCAGAAAAGCTAACAGTGGCTCAACTTGTGCTGATGTAATAATGCCCTCTTTGACGGCTTTATTTAATCGATCTTTTGAAATCATAGAAGTATCGCTTGTTGAGCTTACTTTTAATTGTTTCTAGTCAATAATTAAGACTCAACAAAAGCTCGCTCTGTTACAAATTGCCCGAGTACTCCCTGACGAGTTTCTACAAATCCGTGGCTATTAAGCATGCTGGTTAAATCTTTTAACATACCTGGGCTACCACAAATCATAAAGCGGTCATCTTCTAAATTTGGCTTAGGTAAACCTAGATCAAGAAATAGCTTACCAGATTTCATTAAACTCGTAAGCCTACCATTGTTACGATAGGGTTCACGCGTTACTGTTGGATAGTAAAGTAATTTTTCGCGAACACTGTCACCAAAGTAAGGATTGTTTGGCAATTGGTTTTCGATCAAGTCCTGATAAGCCAGCTCAGACTTCCATCGAACACTGTGAGTTAAAATGATACGGTCAAAATTCTCATAAATTTCAGGGTCTTTAATGATACTCAAAAATGGCGCAAGCCCTGTGCCGGTACTGAGTAGATAAAGGTGCTTGCCCGGTAAAAGACCGTCAGTAATGATTGTTCCAGTGGGCTTTTGACTCATCAGGATTTCATCTCCCACGGCCAAATGTTGTAGTTTTGATGTGAGTGGCCCATCGGCTACCTTAATGCTGAAAAACTCCATTTCATCTTCATAATTGGCGCTTGCAATACTGTAGGCACGCATTAAAGGACCTGTTTCTTGTTGCAGGCCGATCATGATGAAATGACCATTCTGAAATCTAAATCCAGGATTACGAGTGCAGGTAAAGCTGAACAAAGTCTCATTCCAATGCTGAACACCGGTTATTTTTTCGGTGTTGTATGTCTTCATGATTTTGACCTTATAATATTAAATATGGAGATTTTATTTTAAATTTACTATATCTGTAAAACAGGTTAAATTGATAAGGGTAATATCTTTTATGAATATAAGGGGCCGTTTTGAAATATACATTACGTCAGCTTGAAGTTTTCCTGGCTACCGCGAGCCAGAGCAATATCAGTCGGGCTGCAAAGCAGTTATTCATGACTCAGTCAGCTGCTAGCAATTCGCTCAAGGGGCTTGAGCAGCACTATGATGTCAAACTGTTTGATCGTATTGGTAAAAGGTTACAGCTAAATGACCAGGGTAAATTGATACGTCCACAGGCAGAGGCACTATTGACACAGGCTAGGGAGCTAGAATTAGTGCTTCAGCAGCAAGCTGAGGATGGTTTACTACAGGTGGGGGCATCATTAACGATTGGTAATTATCTAGCGGTTGATCTGATGGCCAAATATATTCAATTACATCCAGACTCTCAAATTAAGCTGCAAGTTGAAAATAGCGAGGGTATTGCGGCAAAAGTCATTAACTTTGAATTGGATATTGGACTCATAGAGGGTGAAATTAATCATCCTGAGCTTGATGTGATTCCTTGGCAAGGTGATGAGTTAATCGTCTTTTGTGCACCTGACCATCCCTTAGCAAACAATCAAAAGGTAAATGATCAACAATTATTGCAAGCTCAGTGGGTTCTTCGGGAAAAAGGATCGGGTACTCGACAGACTTTCGACCGAGCTATGCATGGCTTGTTACCTCAACTTGATATAAGCCTCGAGCTGCAGCACACGGAAGCGATCAAACGAGCGGTCGAGTCTAAGTTGGGTATTGGTTGTTTGTCGAAAGTGGCTTTGCACGATGCTTTTGCAAAAGGTCGGTTGTTGCCGCTGAAAACACCCACGCGTAATTTTAGTCGGCAATTTTACTTCATTATTCACCGGCAAAAGTATCGCAGTGTAATCTTGAATCGTTGGTTAGAATTATGTGTTGCTTCGTTAGTATAGTGTGCAAAAGGGTGCGTATTTTACTAAGATTGACGATGTCATATTGCAACTGAATGTTAGAATATATTCTTGCTATAATAGAAACTAGTAACTGAGGTAGTAAAGCGCTAATGATTTCGTTGAATCTTTCTGCAGATGAAGTCCGTATTGTTGGTTGTTTGATGGAAAAATCTGTCACAACACCAGATCAATATCCACTGACTTTGAATGCATTAACCAATGCCTGTAACCAAAAAACAGCGCGCAATCCAGTAATGGCGCTAACGCAAGGGGCGGTTCAGCACGCCACTCGTGGTTTATCCGATAAGCGCTTGGTCAGAACCGAAGAGAACTTCAGTCGAGGCATCGAAAAATACAGCCATCGGTTTTGTAATACTGGTTATAGCGAGCTGCAATTTGATGACGCTCAATATGCCATTGTTTGTGTGCTGTTATTGCGAGGGTCGCAAACCCCAGGAGAGCTTCGTGCACACAGTGGACGGTTACATGAGTTTGCTGATAACGCAGCCGTAGTCGAAGCTTTATCAGAATTGATGACTCGTGATGATGCCCCGCTGGTGATTCAGTTACCCCGAACCCCTGGTCGCAAAGATGCCGAATACATGCACTTATTTTCTGGCTCTATTGACGTCGATGCCTATGTTGAAGCAATTCAGACAAATAAAAGTAGTGAGCCTTCATCCCGAGTGAATATTACCGATTTGGCACAGAGATTAAGTGATCTGGAAGCAGCAGTTGCCGACTTAAAACAACAACTAGGCGTGTCCTAATGACCGTTGGAATTATCAGCCATGAACTGTGCGGTGAACATGATATGGGTAATTTTCACCCAGAATGTCCAGCCCGATTAACGGCAATCCAAACCCATTTAACGAGGGCTGAGCTAGGTCAGGCTATCGAGTATATTGAGGCTATTTCGATCCCTAAGAGTATGTTGTCGCTGGCTCATGATCCTGCTTATATTGATTTCCTGTTTGATAACTCTCCGGCAGATGGTTTTTTCTCCTTAGATCCTGATACTTCTATGATGCCTCAAACACTCGCTGCAGCGCTATTGTCTGCAGGTGCTGCAGTGCAGGCAGTGGATTTGGTTATGAGCAATAAATTGACCGCTGCGTTCTGCGCTACCCGCCCACCAGGGCATCACGCAGGGCGAAATAGGGTGATGGGCTTTTGCCTCTTTAACAATGTTGCCATTGCAGCAGCTTATGCCCGGCAGACCTATCAATTAAAAAAAATTGCGATTCTGGATTTTGACGTTCACCACGGTAATGGTACTGAAGACATTGTGAGTGGTCAGTCTGACATACTTTTTTGTTCTACCTTTCAGTATCCGTTTTACCCCTTCTCTGGTGTTGACGATAGTGATGGAAAGGATGGGGTCAAAATCGCTTCGAATGTCATCAATACAGCTTTGAATGCCAATGCTGGCAGTACTGATTTCCGTCAAGCCGTTCGAGATCATTGGCTACCGGCTTTAAATCAGTTTAAACCAGAGTTAATTATTATCTCGGCTGGCTTCGACGGCCATGCTGAAGACAACTTGTCACAGGTTCAACTTTACGACGAGGATTATCGGTGGGTAACTGATGAATTAAAAGTTGTCGCAGACCAATATTGTCAGGGGCGGATAATTTCAGTTTTGGAAGGTGGTTATAATCTTGAGGCACTAGGCCGAAGTGTTGTGGCTCATGTTCAGGGTTTGATAGGTTAATCGGCACTCATGAACATCAAATGGTTGCCGTTATTTTTTTTGGCCCTGCTCTTGTCATCGGCTGCGCAGGCAGGGCAAAGTCAAGTACCTCGAATTGCAGCTGCATCGAGTTTGCAGTTTGTTTTACCAGAAGTGCTGGCCGAGTTTAAACGACAAACAGGACATTCTGTTCGAGCTACTTTTGGCTCGTCTGGCAATTTCCAACGACAAATTATTCAAGGTGCTTCTTTTGAACTTTTCCTGTCGGCCAATGAGTCTTATATTGATGTTTTGGTTGATCGAGGTTTGACCGTTGATCTTGGTGTTATTTATGCCCAAGGCCGCCTAGCGTTAGTGGTACCTAAAAATAGTCCATTGAAATCGGACGGTAATTTAAGTGGTTTGCGTCAGGCACTCGACAGGAATGAGATCACCAAATTCGCGATTGCTAATCCTGATCATGCTCCGTTTGGTCGTGCTGCAAGGGAGGCACTCGAAAAGCATGATCTATGGAATGCCATTCAGCCTTATATTGTCAAAGGAGAAAATGCGTCTCAGGCCACTCAGTTTGCGGTTAGTGGATCGACTCAGGGTGGTATTGTGCCTTACGCATTAGCAATATCACCGATTATTGCCGAATCGAATCGAGTCGTGTTAATTCCACAATCTAGCCATCAGCCTATTAGTCAGCGAATGGTCTTGATGATCGAAGCAGGTAATGTTGCTCGACAGCTCTACGATTTTATTAGTAGCGGTCAAGCAAGGACAATATTCAGTCAGTTCGGTTATGAAAGTTCGAGCGTGAGCCAATAATTACGATGGATACGACTGCCTTAATTCTATCGTTAAAGCTAGCTTTCTGGACCTGCGTTATATTATTCCCAGTGGCTATTTTTTTTGGTCGTTTACTTGCGTGGCGACAGTTCGCTGGCAAAGCCTGGCTCGAAGCGTTGATTGCTTTACCTTTAGTCTTACCACCGACCGTATTGGGTTTCTATCTATTGCTGGGTATGGGGGCAACTTCGTCATTGGGGCAATTTTATTTTTCACTCACAGGCCATCATTTGGTGTTCAGTTTTGATGGGTTGTTAGTGGCGTCCGTTATTTTTAACTTACCTTTTGCAATTCAACCAATGCAGCGTGCCTTTGAGGCTATTCCGACCAATATCCGTGAAGCTGCCTGGTGCTGTGGGCTGTCGCGGTTTGAATCTTTGTGGCGTATCGAGTTACCACTGGCTTGGCCCGGAGCGATGTCCGCATTGGCGCTCACTTTTGCACATACACTGGGAGAGTTTGGTGTGGTGTTAATGGTCGGTGGTAGTATCGAAGGTGAAACCAAAACTATCGCGATTTCAATTTATGATCGTGTGCAAGCTTTTGATAATCACACTGCCGGTTCTATGTCTGCCTTTTTGCTCGTGTTTTCATTAATTACTATTGGGTTTGTCTATCGTTTAACCTATCGACGTCGTCGGTTGGAGCAATAATTGACAAGCGATCCTAATTTAGCTAGTACCGGCATTTCAATCAAAATATTCCAACAACATCCTATTCCTTTAGAGGTCGAAATAGAGTGCCAAGCGGGTGAATTGTTAGCCTTGGTTGGGCCATCGGGTAGTGGTAAATCGACCATATTAAGAACGATCGCAGGATTGCATCAACCCAAGGCGGGGTTTATTCGATGTAACGATGAAGTCTGGTTCGATCATCAGCGCTCAATTTCTATAGCCACACAAAAGCGTCATATTGGCTTTGTATTTCAAGATTATGCACTGTTCCCTCATTTGAGTGCTTTGCAAAATGTGGTTGTTGCTTTGGGTCACCTAAACCGAAATGAACGTCAGGCTAGGGCTCAAGTATTGCTGGCTCAAGTAAACCTTAAAGGCTTGGAGAATCGTAGGTCGGATGAATTGTCAGGTGGTCAGCGTCAACGAGTGGCATTGGCAAGGGCGCTAGCGCGTGAACCGAAAGTGTTACTGCTTGACGAACCTTTCTCGGCAGTCGACCAGATGACACGACGCAAGCTGCAACAGGAATTGGTAATTCTTCGGCGCAATATCAAAATTCCTATATTGCTCGTCACACATGATCTTGATGAAGCTGCTATGTTAGCGGATCGACTGACCGTGTTACATAAAGGCAAAACACTACAGTATGGGGTGCCAGCCGAAATTTTGCGTCATCCGATTGATGCCCTAGTGGCCAGGTTGATGGGGCATACTAATATTTTTTCAGCCAAAATTGAAGGCCATTACCCTGAACAAGGCTTCACTAGAATTGTCTGGTATGAATTATTTTTAGAACTTAACTTAAATGAATCTTTTGCCATCGGCAAGACCGTAGATTGGGTAATCCATCCAGCGCATATCATCATGCATCGACGAGGTAGACCATCACACGGGGAGCGCGAAAATCCAGTGCACGGTATAGTTAAAGAATTACTGATTCTGGGTGAAATAACGATTGTTAGTCTAAAAATCAAAGACGATGATGACGTCTTTTTAAGCTTTAAAATTAGTAGCCATAGCGCGAATCGAAATGAACTTAAAGTCGGCGTTGAAGCGAGTGTTTCATTATTATCAGAAGGCATTCATTTGATGCCGCCGTATCAATAAATTGGGTAGTATTATTCATACTGCTCCTTTTTACTTTTACTTTTTTAATCGTTATGAAAAACGAAAATCACTGGTGTGTTTAAAATATTAGAAAAAGTCTATATTTTGAAAGTCGATACCTGTAAATTAAGTGCTTCACTAAGATTCTTAAGATTCTCGCATACATTTGTCGTAGATGTCGCATTGCCTAGTACAGACTGACTCAGCTCATCAACTCGATCAATGTTGACATTAATACTGCTAGCTACGGATGATTGCTCACTAATTTGACTCGCAAGGCTGTCATTAATTTTTGAAATCTCAGTGGCTGTAGTCATGATTTGATCTAATGAAACGTTCACCATTGTAATTTGCTCAGATGAAACAGCCACGCCTGCCTGACCTTTTTGCATTGCCAAAACAGCATCTTGTGTTCCAGATTGCAGCTTTTCTATCATCATATGTATTTCTTCGGTCGATTGCTGTGTTCGACTGGCGAGCGTTCTTACCTCATCTGCAACAACAGCAAAACCTCTACCTTGCTCTCCTGCTCGTGCCGCTTCTATTGCTGCATTCAGAGCCAGTAGATTAGTTTGTTCAGCGATACCGCGGATAACATCCAGAACCTTACCTATGTTCTGAGATTCAATTTCGAGCTTTTGAATAACCTTACCGGCAAAGTCAACATGTGCTGTTAAAGCTTCGACTGATTGAACTGCCTGTTGCACAGTTTTATTCGCTTCTTCCGCGGCTTGCTTGACTTCAACTGAACTTTTAGCGGCATCGTTAGATGCTTTTGAAACCACATCAAAAGTAGATGACATATTTGCTACTAATGATCGTGTGTTCGAAATTTCCATCGAGTTTTCATTCAGCAAATTACAGTTGTTTTGAGAAACGGACATGGCAGTAGAGGAGGATTCCTGAACACTTTCAGAAGAGGCCACAATATGGGTAATAATTTTATGCAACTTCCCAACAAACTGATTGATTAACCCAGCTAACTGTCCTAGTTCATCTTTACTATCTGTAATTACTTTGCGAGTTAAATCCCCATCACCTTCGACCAGCTCTTTTGTCAGGTCGATTAAATGTTGCATGGGTACGCTAAAAAATTTACGTAAGAAGACAAAAATAGCGGTCAGAATAATAGCGATGACACCACCAGAAACCAATATAGCTACTAGAACACTGTTGGCAACCTTCTTAGATAAACTGGCATTTGAATATGCAATTCCAAGATAACCTACATGGGTCTGCTTTTTCCCTGCAAAGACTTTCGCAATCAATACAAAATGGTCTCCCACGTCCATTATGTAGTGATTTTTTTTGCCGAGTCCGGTCAATAACTGATTTTTCATTTTTAAAAAGTTAGTGGATTCCAACTGTTTACTATTAATTGAAGTAATAACATTACTTTCATTATCTAGGGTAAAAATTTCTGAAATCGATGAGTCTGGATCTTCCATCAAACCCAAATAGGACTTTTCGATCACTTCCTGTTTTTTCCAACGAACACCGCCACTAATATTTTGAGCCAGCAGTTGAGATATTGTCAGGCGATCTTTATTCGCAATGCCATAAAGGCCATCGGCCATACTGGAGGATTGTTGGGTAATTACAACGGCAAGACCTAAAAAAACAGCAATGCCGATTGCCAGGAATAATTTTGTAGTAATACTCAAACTTTTCATAACCCCCCCACTTTTACTTGGTAATTTTAATTAAAGCTCGTCTACATTCACGCCAACAGTAACGGCGCCAATAACCTTTCCACTAGCATCTACAATTGATTGGCTAACCTGAGCTTGAAATTGTTGTGTTGATTCATCCATTTCTATATCACCAACATGAATTGCGCCCGCGCCCATTGAGAATGTTTTCTGCCATTTCGCTTCATCACCTTGCCAATAATCAGACGTTACATCGCTTTGCCCAACATTCAAACCTTTGGCATCCATAACAAAAATTTCGGTAAAGAGTCCCTCTGATGATTCTTTAACATCTCTCAGATATTCTGACAAAGCATTGGCTAGCGTGGCATCTATCATTGGTTTGCTGCTAGCGTCTGTTTCGGCTCTCCATTGCTTATCCAATTTGATCACTGCATCGTCACTCAAACCAGAAGTACGCACATTCTGAGCGATGATTTCCTTTGCAACCAAAGGATTACTCAACCAACTTGAAAATTTTTCTTTAGCCAGCGTATTTAAATCGTCGCGCTGGTCGGAATGGGCAGCAGGGCTCAAGGTGAGTGCGAAAACTGTGATTAGCAATACATGTCTTAATAACATTGTCATTCTCCAATTTAAGTGAAACCATTACGGTTATAACTATTTATGTCGGCATTTTTTTTATATACTTAAATATTGTTTCTCTAGCTTTAATTAGTCAATTAATCAACGCTTTTTGTATTCATCGTGAGGGACTAGGGAGAGGCGCTACAAAACGAAGTTTATAGCAGATGAGGGTTATCTATTGACCTGATATCACTATTTAGAATTTAGCCTAGTACAAGACAATTGGATCAATTTTCCGTCAGATATTTGTGATCTAGTTATGATTGGAAAACGAAGCCAGACTCATACTAAATGCAGTGCACCGCAACGTCAATTCCTGAGCTTGATGAAAATGCAGAAAGATTGTCAAAGACTATACCCAATCTGATTCTGAATTCATTTATCTGAGCAGGGAATGGATAAAAAACTCGGACGCATAAAAAACAGCGTCCGGTTTATTCATTAAAAGACTACTTTTTTTGAATTATCAAACGAGGCTGAATTAATTACCAACCCGTGGCTTGCTGAACGCCTTTGCCTAATTCGGCAGGTGAACGAACGGTGAACACGCCGACCTTCTCCAACGCGGCAAACTTGTCCGCTGCAGTGCCTTTGCCACCGGCAATAATAGCCCCA
>Ga0208414_1000041_pt1:140000-146877 | contig 146877 bp, 126 predicted proteins | sample AntAceMetag02UKE_FD_184770 | JGI IMG/M metagenome (GOLD analysis project Ga0208414, IMG submission 184770) | Saline lake microbial communities from Ace Lake, Antarctica - Antarctic Ace Lake Metagenome 02UKE (SPAdes) (version 2) | ecosystem: Environmental > Aquatic > Non-marine... | reverse complement strand
CCGGTCGGGCTACGCCCTCCCTGCGCGAGGACCGCAAACGGCACTGCACAACGGAACCGGCAGGCGATCCACTTATCCGACGCCGAATCCCGTCCGAACGACCCCGGCCACCGCTACGTGCCGGACGGAACCACAGTGGGGCGTTCAAGGCGAAGGTGGCCTTGGCGGCGATCTGTGGCGAGAAGACGGTGGCGGAACTGGCGCAACAGTTCGACGTTCATCCGAAGGCTGGGTAGTCTGGTCGACCTTATAGGCGACGCCAAAAGAGAACAACGCGGGCTGCTCGATGAAGTTCCTCGCCCAGATGTTGGGGGGCTGATTGAAATGATGAGCGGAGCGCACTGCCGAACCCCAACACCCGTGCGAGCATCCGACGCTCAGTGGGCCGCCGGACAGCACATTGGCGCGGAGCTATGGCGGTGCCTCAAGAGCCAGGGGTTCCGCGGCTGCCTTCGGGTCGTCACGGAGTGGGCGGCGCGCCGGCGACGGTCGGAGCAGCTCGGCGCCGGAACCCTCAGCCGCGCGCCGTCAGCTCGTACTATCGCGCGGCTCATGACCATCGGGCGCGACAACCTCTCCAAGTCCGACACCGTCACCGTCGCGGCGGTCGAGGCCGGCGTGCCGCTTCTGGTGGAGGCGCGGGAAATCATCACAGCGTTCCAGGCCATGATACGCAAGCAGTCGCTGGCCGACCTCGCTCCCTGGTTGGAGCGGACTCGATCGAGCTTGGTCGCCTCGTTCGCCAACGGCGTCCTCAAGGACGTAGCCGCCGTCAGCGCCGCAATCACCTCGCCGTGGTCCAACGGCCAGACCGAGGGTCAGATCACCAAGCTCAAGCTCGTCAAGCGCCAGATGTACGGACGAGGGAAGCTGGATCTGCTGCAGGCGCGCCTCGTCGGGGCGTCGTAGGGAGCGACATCATCAAAAGTGAGTCAGAGCCCCTTTTGCACGCCGATCAACAGATTGTCGGTCTGTCCGAGCTCTCCGAGTGGTCCGGCGGCGAGTTCCGCCCGCCGGAGAACCAACACCAAGGTGCGGCGGCCGACCGCAGTGAAGGGCGACCTGAGTAACGGCCCGCTTCCTTCGGCTTCCGGCCGGACCAGACCGGCATCGCGGGCCGAGATTACCCGGCCTCGGCGGCTTCGGCTTGAACTCCTGATCAGCCGGCAGGCCGGTGGGCAGCGGCTCCGCACCCGCGCGGTGCCGTTCTGCAACAAGGCGGTTTCATTCCGGCCGGCCGGCCGTCTACGATGTCACCGGCCCCGGCGTCCGCCGCGGTCCTCGTCCTGTCCTTCGACTCCTCGCTGCAAGGTGTGCCCCGATGACCGCACCCGACCCGATCACCGTCTCGGTGATCCAGCACCGCCTGACCGGCATCGTCGAGGAGATGGGCGAGGCGATGCTGCGCACCGCGTTCTCGCAGATCCTCAATTCCAGCCGCGACTTCTCGACCGCGATCTGCGGCGCCGACGCTCAGCTGGTGGCGCAGGCCGAGCACATTCCGGTGCATGTCGGCGCCCTGCAGCCGGCGGCCAAGGCGATCAACGAGGCGTTCGCCGGCGACATCCATCCGGGCGACGTGTTCCTGTTGAACGACCCCTATGCCGGCGGCAGCCACCTGCCCGACGTCACCGCCTTCGTCCCGATCTTCCTCGACGGGCGGTTGACCTTCTGGGCGATCAATCGGGCGCACCATTCCGACATCGGCGGCGCCACCTACGGCGCCTACAACGCCTCGGCGCGGGAGATCTGGCAGGAGGGGCTGCGGCTGCCGCCGATCCGTTTCTACGACAAGGGCGTGGTGCGCCGCGACACCCTGCGCATGCTGATGGCGAACGTCCGGCACGCCCGCGACTTCGAAGGCGACCTGTCGGCGCAGATCGGCTCGGTGCTGCTGGCCGAGCGGCGGGTGCAGGCACTGGCCCGTGAGTTCGACCGCGACACCATCGTCGAGTCGGTTGAGAAGGTCCTCGATGCCACCGAGGTGCAGACCCGCGAGACCATCGCCGGCTGGGCGGACGGGACCTATCTCGGCGAGGCCTGCCTCGACGACGACGGCCGCGGCCATGACGACATCGCGATCCGCGCCAAGGTGACGGTCAGCGGCTCCGACCTCACCGTCGACCTGCGCGACTGCGCGCCGCAGGTGACCAGCTTCGTCAACTCGTCGGCGGCCAACACCCGCTCGGCGGTGATCATCGCCCTGTCGTTCCTGCTGGACGCCGGGATCGCCAAGAACGAGGGCCTGGTCCGGCCGCTCACGATCCTCACCCGGCGCGGCAGCATCGTCGATCCCGAGCCCGGCGCCCCGGTCACCATGTGCACCTCGCATTGCAGCAACGAGATCATCGAGGCGGTGATCGTGGCGCTGTCGTCCGCCTGCCCGGAGCGGGCGATGGGTGGCTGGGGGCGGCGGCTGCGGATCGCGCTGAAGGGTGTCGACCCGCGCAACCGCCGACCGTTCATCTGGCACATGTTCCACGCCCGCCCGGGCGGCGGCGCCTCGTCCGGGGGCGACGGCTGGCACAACTCCGGGGAGTGGCACTCGGCGGGCGGCCTGAAGTTCGGCTCGGTCGAGGTGGCCGAGGCCCGCTTCCCGCTGTTCTTCGGGTGGCACGAGTTCCGCCCGGACTCCGGCGGCGACGGTCGCCATGTCGGCGGTGCCGGCTGCGACCTCAGCCTGACTATCGAAACCGGGGAGGCGGCGGTCGCCAACACCGCCGGCGACGGGCTGCGCTACGGCGCGCGCGGCATGCTCGGCGGCCGTGACGGCGCACCGCACCGCTACCTGATGTGCCCACCCGGCACCGAGCCGGTGGTGCTCGCCAGCAAGTCGGAGGGCGTCGCGGTGCCCGCCGGCACCACCTTCGAGATCCATTCCGGCGGCGGCGGCGGCTGGGGACCGCCCGAGCAGCGCGAGCCAGGCGCGCGCGAGCGCGACCTGCGGGACGGACTGGTGACGGGAGCGGGCCGATGAGCTGGCGCATCGCGGTCGACGTCGGCGGCACCTTCACCGACCTGGTGGCGGTCGACGCGGCGGGGCGGGTGACCTTCGTGAAGGTCCCGAGCACGCCCGAGGACCAGTCGGTCGGCTTCATGGACGGGCTGGCCCGGCTGGCCGAGGTCCTCGGCCTGACCCTCGCCGAGCTGATGTCGCGCACCGACCAGGTGCTGCACGGCATGACGGTGGCGACCAACGCCCTGCTGGAGCGCAAGGGTGCCAAGGTCGGGCTGCTGACCACCGAAGGCCACCGCGACGTGCTGGAGATGCGCGAGGGCCTGAAGCCGGAGCGCTACAACATGCGCCTGGCCCGCCAGCAGCCGCTGGTCCCGCGGCACCTCCGGTTTGGGGTGCGCGAGCGGGTGCGGGCGGACGGCCGGGTCGCCACCCCCCTCGACGCCGTCTCGCTCGACGCCGCGATCACCGAGCTGAAGCGCGCCGGGGTCACCTCGGTGGCGGTCTGCTACCTGCACTCCTATCGCAACGACAGCCACGAGCGCGCCACCCTTGCGGCGCTGCGGACGGCGATGCCCGATGCGAACGTCTCGCTGTCCTCGGAGGTGCTGCCGCAGATCAAGGAGTTCGAGCGGGTCTCGACCACGGTGGTGAACGCCTATGTAGCGCCGTTGATCAAGGGCTACCTGGAGGGGCTGGAGCGCCGCCTGCGCGAGACCGGCTATGCCGGGGCGCTGCTGGTCATGTTCTCGCATGGCGGCGTCGCCCCGGTCGGCGAGGCGGTCCGCATTGCCGCCGGCACCGTGCTCTCAGGGCCGGCCGGCGGCCTCGCCGGCGGCCGCCGGATCGCGGCGATGCTGGGGATCCCGGACCTGATCACCTTCGACGTCGGCGGCACCTCGACCGACATCGCGATGGTGGTGGACGGCGAGGCCGTGCTGTCCGGCAGCCGGACCATGGCGAACGAACGCATCGCCATGCCGAGTCTCGACATCGTGACCCTCGGCGCTGGTGGCGGCTCGATCGCCCGGCCCACGGCCGGCGGCCTGCTGACCGTCGGCCCGGAGAGCGCAGGCGCCCATCCGGGCCCGATCTGCTACGGCCGCGGCGGCACCAGCCCGACCGTCACCGACGCCAGCGTGGTCCTGGGCTTCCTGGATCCTGACGGCTTTGCCGGTGGCCGGAGCCGGCTCGACCGCGAGGCGGCGCTGCGCGCCTTCGAGGCGCTCGGCAACAGCCTTGGCGTCGACGCCCTGGCCGCCGCCGAAGGCGTGCACCGGGTGCTCAACACCCAGATGGCCGAGGGCATCCGCTCGGTCACCGTCCGCCGCGGCGTCGACCCGCGCCGCTTCGGCCTGCTCGGCTTCGGCGGCGCCGCCGGTCTGCACGTCACCGAGCTGGCGCGCATGCTGGGCCTGCGGCGGGTGATCGTGCCGCGGGTTGCCTCCGTGCTCTCGGCCTGGGGCATGCTGACCACCGATCTCCGCCTGGAGGCCGTGCAGTCCTTTGTCGGCGAGGCCGACACCCTCGACCTCGGGGCCGTCGACGCGCTGTTCGCGCGGATGATCGGCGACGGCAACGCGCGCATGCGGAGCTGGTTCGACGGCGGCATCACCGCCCGGCGTTCCGCCGAGATGCGCTACGGCGAGCAGGTGTTCGAGATCGGCGTAGAGCTCGGCGACCTCGACCTGAAGGCGCCGGAGGCACTGGCGCGGCTGAAACGCTCGTTCGAGGCGCGTCACGAGGAGCTGTACGCCTACCACCTGCCGGAGCAGCAGCCGGTGCTGGTCAACGCCCGGGTCGCCACGGTCGGCCTCCTGCCGGAGCTGCCGGTCGAACCCGCCGTCCGGCATGACGCCCCGGCGGCGCCCAGTGGCCGGCGACGGATCTACCTGAGCGGCTGGACGGAGGCCGAGGTCTACACCTTCCCCGAGCTCGCCGCCGGCCAGGTCGTCGACGGGCCGGCGCTGATCGAGTCGGAGACCACGACGGTGCTGCTGCGCCCCGGTGACCGGGGCACCGTCACCGGCCACGGCTGGCTGGACATCAAGGTGAGCGAGGACTGATGCCGGCGGGCGTCCGTGACCCTCGACTGGCGCGTCGCCGCCTCCTATCGCGAGGCAGTCTCTCGAATTGTCCCTGGTCCGCAGCCGGGAGCGGGTCACTGGGAGGCGTTGGAGCCCAGGCGGGCGCGCGCGGCGCCAATGTGCTGCGCGCTACGGCGCGTGTGGCCTTCTGGAGCGCGCCGGCGATGGCTTTGACGGCTGGCATCGGGGCGCGTTTCGGCATGGCTTTGTAACTGGCGCGGCCATTGCCCAAGATGGATCAACCACTCGATCATCCAGTCCTGCTTGAGCGCGTCAGTCCGGCATTCCTCGCGAAGCAACCGCGCGGGCTGGCGGGTTTGCGTGTGTCGCTCCATTATAATTCGTCAGGGCCCGCCCGAGGGGCCGCGGTTCGGTGTCAGGAGGTTATTCTTGCCTTCAGGCAATTCGGAAGCTGCAGCTTGGCGGTCCGTCAGGCCCGCTCGAAGCCGGTGATGGAGGCGCTGCGGCCTTACCTGATGGCGATGCTGGCCGAGATATCGCAGAAGTCGCCGCTGGCGCTGGCGATCCGCTACACGCTCCGGCACTGGGAGGGTCCGTGCGTGTACCTCGAAGACGGCCGGGTCAGCGTCGACACCAACGGGGTGGAGCGCGGCATGCGGCCGATCAGCCTGGGGAAAAAGAACAGCCTGTTCGCGGGAAGCGAGGGCGGCCGGGAGAGCTGGGCGATCCTGGCGTCGCTGATCAACACCGCCAAGTTGACCGACCTCGACCCGTTCACCTACCTGGCTGATGCGCTCGACCGGATGGTGACCGGCGAGACGACGATCGACCGACTCGATGAGCTGCTGCCGTGGAACTGGAAGGCGGATCGCGCCGCGCTGCCGGCGGCGGCATGAGCGGGGAGCTTTACACTCTCGACGAGCTCGACGAGATCCTGCGCGAGGACGGGCGCTCCGGCTATGTCGGGGCCAGTGCGATCGATGGCCTGATCGCGGCCCTGGTCGCCGGGCCGGCCACAGTGGCCCCGGACACCTGGCTGCCCCTGATCTTCGCAGGCAGGATGCCAGACGCGCCCGAGGGGACCCCGATCCGGCGGATCGTCGACACGATCCGAGCCCACCACGCGTCGGTCGTGACGACCCTGGCGATCCGCCCGCGTGAGTACACACCGATGTTCATGAACCATCTCGGCGTGGTGATCATCGAGGACTGGGTCACCGGCTTCATGACCGGGTTCTCCCTGGACCCCGACGCCTGGATGCCGATCATCCTGTCACCGACCCGCCACAAGCTCAGGCCGATCCTGGCCAGCAACGAGCTCGGGCGAAGCCTGCTACCCGAGCTGTCACCGATCGAGCTGGGGACCATCCAACAGGCCGCGCACCAGGACATACCCCGGGCCGTCCTCGAACTCTACAAGGCTACCCGCAAGCTGCGGCGGACGCCGAAACCAGCTCAGACCGGAACGTCCAGGCGACGGCGTCAATAGCCCGCGGACGTGGGGCGCTCGTGACGCTTACGAAGAACGGATACCGCACGCCCGCCGCGATGGGCACGCCGGCTGCGTTGTACGCAAAGGCGACGAACAGATGTTGCCGGATGTTGCCCATCACCGCCTCCGACAGCCGCGCGCCCGGACGATGCCCATCAGATCCCCGCCGAGCAGCGTAATACCCGCGCTCTCGATCGCCACGGCCGTACCGGTGCCCATGGCGACGCCGACCTCCGCCGCCGCCAGCGCCGGCGCGTCGTTCACGCCATCACCCGCCATCGCCATACTTCGCGCCCTGGCCTTCAGCTTCTCGATGATGCGCTGCTTGTCCTCGGTGACAACCTCCGCCTCCACCTCGTTGGAAGCGCGCACGCTTCCCTG